>UMLR01074302.1_pt1 | contig 27217 bp, 24 predicted proteins | sample 1966741 | NCBI WGS metagenome assembly UMLR01 (sample SAMEA4836207, study PRJEB28245) | human gut metagenome | biome: gut microbiome; material: fecal sample | place: Denmark | collected 2008 | reverse complement strand
ATCGCTCAAATCAAAATCGTAACACGAATTGAAATGAGCAAAAAATTTAAGAGACATTCAAAAAATAAAGAGGGCTTAAAGTAACAAAACTTTAAAGATAGATGTTTATTTGTTTGAATAAGTCCTCGAGACCGTGGGATAATTATGGTATAATTAAGGCACAATATAAAGGAGCTGATTTTATGCCACAGATTATTCCAATCAGAGATTTAAAAAACACGAGTGAAATATCCGCTATGTGCCATAGCAGCAATGAACCTGTTTTTATAACTAAAAACGGTTATGGTGATATGGTTGTTATGAGTATGGAAACATACGAGAAAAATATGTTTATTCATGATGTAGAGAAAAAGTTGGCTGAAGCCGAGGAAGCAATAAGCAAAGGACAAGTCAGAGATGCAAGAAAAGCACTTTCTGATTTAAGAAAACAATATGAATTATAATCTTGTAATAACTCAACCGGCGAAAAAAGATTTAGCAGATATTTTACAATATATATCCAAAGATTTATCTGCTCCAAAAGCAGCAAATGATTTGTTGGATGATATATTAAAATGTTATGATAATATTTCGTCGAATCCTTTGATGTATGCACTTTGTGATAATGATAGACTGAAAAGTAAGAATACAGAAAAGCAGTTATAAAAAATTATATAATGTTTTATCGTGTCCATGAAGAAAAACAAATAATTTATATTATGCGTTTTATTTATGGCAGAAGAGATTATATAAATTTGCTTTAATTTAATAAGTTTTGATAAATAATTCTATTTTTGAAATTGTGATTTTGAATAGGAAATGGTACAATTCAAATAAATTAGGATTTGGTGGTGAAAAATATATGATAAGCATTAAGGAGAAGCCATACTATAAAACAACTATTGAATCGGTAATTGGGGAAATCACGCTTGGAAGTGATGGTGAAAGCTTAGTTGGTTTATGGACAGATGGTCAAAGGTACTTTGGTGACACTGTGCCAAATGAAATGTTGCCAAATGACAATTTGAATATATTTGCTATCACGAAAGATTGGTTGAACAGATATTTTGAAGGGAAAAAGCCTCAAATTTCGGAGCTTCCATTAGCTCCTATTGGCGGAGAGTTTCGCCAAACTGTGTGGAAAATGCTGACAGAAATTCCTTATGGGAAAGTAATCACATACGGAGAGCTTGCTCAAAAAATCGCCAAGCAACGAGGAATTGAAAGAATGTCTGCCCAAGCTGTTGGCGGAGCAGTAGGGCACAATCCGATCTCCATCATTATCCCCTGTCACAGAGTTGTTGGGGCAAACGGCAATCTTACCGGGTTCTCTGGTGGCATTGAAATGAAGCTGCAACTTTTACAACACGAAGGAGTTGATATAAACCGGTTTTATATTCCCACAAAAGGGACAGCACTATAATCTGAAAAATAATGAATTCAAACATTTGAAAATTCCGGTTATCGAAAAAATTTTCTTAAAAAACAACATGATATCGTCACATTTGAACTACTTGAAAACTTCAAGTGATTCGAATGTAAGAAGCTTTTATCTGTTAATTCCTCCGAATTCGGGGGAATTAAAATTTATAGGTTTTACAAAACAGTTCCGATTTTCTATCGGATTTCTCCTATTAATGAGACAATAATTATTTTTACACAAACCAGCTTATTCGTGGTAGAATAAAACCACAGATAAGGTTCGCAATTCCTCATACGAATTTGCTGTTATAAGCAAAAATAAAATTCTGAGAGGCTTTTCATCTTTGTGTGTGCTTGATGTTTTTGTTCTTGCTATTGTACGATTCCCAAGATATAATTATTTTTGCGACACTATGCAAAAAATATCGTTCGTTATTTCATATTAAGTAACAGTTATAAATGAGGGGGGAATATAATTGTGGTACGATAATGATTACAGACGAGTATTTATGGATATGCACATCAACGACACAAATCCTGAATATTTGTCTAAGCTTGATGTAAAAGATTTTGTGAAAACAACGAAAGAAGCCGAGGTCACAAGCGTTGTGGTTAAGGCAAAATCTCATGTTGGCCTGCATTACTGGCCGAGTAAATACGGCAAAATGCACGAAACACTCAAAAACAGAAATCTCGACTATGTGGGAGAAATGATTGATGAGTGCCACAAAAACAACATAAATGTTATCTTGTATTTTTCGCAGGTTTACGATAACTATGCATACGCAAATCACAAAAGCTGGAGAATCAAACACTTTACGGGTGTAACATCCCGCACAAAACTGCCGGGTGCAAACACAAGATACGGCTTGGTTTGTCCGAACAATCCGGAATATAGAGAATACTGCCACAACATTTTGAGCGAGCTTGCACAGACTTATGATTTTGAAAGCATTTTCCTCGATATGCCGTTTTGGCCGAGAGAATGTTTTTGTAAGCATTGCCAAGAAAGATTTTTGAAAGAAACGGGAAAAGTTCTTCCTGTCATACATAATCCAAACAGCAAAATATGGATTGAATATCTCCACAGAAGACAGGCTTGGATAGACGAATTCATGCGTTCAAATACAAAAGCCATCAAGGATGTTAATCCGAACATTACCATTGAACACAATATGGCGGCAATCGGACTTAATTGGATGCAGGGCAATACGGAAGTAAACTTCAGCGCCTCCGATTATGCAAGCGGTGACTACTACGGCGGTTATCTTGAGCAAACATTTATGTGCAAATATTATAACAATATGACGGAAAACAAACCGTTTTGCTACATCACCTCAAAATGCGACAACACCCTGTTTTATCACACGGTTTCAAGAAGCTGTGAGGATTTGCTTATTCACAATCTGAACGCCTTGGTGCACGGCGGAGCGTTTGCTATATGCGATGCGATAAATCCGGACGGCACAATCACAAATTCGGTGTATCAAAACAATATCAAAAAGGTTTTTGAAACGACAAAAAGCGTTGAAAAATATGTTTCGGGAAACATAAAAAGCGATGTTGCGATTTGGTACAACACCGCTTTGAAAACAAACAAAAACTATATTCAATCGCCTTTGAATATTGCAAAAATTCTGCGAGAAAAGAACATTGCTTTTGATGTTGTCGGCAGTAAAAATCTAAAGGATTTGACGGCAAAGGTTTTGGTTATGAACAGCGTGCAGGAAATCTCCGATTATGAAATTGAACAGCTCAGAAGCTATCTTAAAAACGGCGGTTCGATATTCATTACAGGAAAGCTTGCAAACAACAAAAAGCTGGAAAGCTTAGTCGGTGTAGACATTTACGGCACCAGCAAATACAACTATTGTTACTTAAACCCTGCCGAAGAATACAAGCATCTTTTCAAGCATTTTGACAAATCAAGCCCCTACCCCATTGAAAACAGCGCCTTTGAAGCAAGGATTATCAACAACACAAAAACAAAGGCTTTGGCAACTCTTTCTTATCCTTACACATTGCCGAACAGCTTGGACTTCTCTGCCATACACTCAAACCCGCCGGGAATTCACACAACTCTCCCTGCGGTAACGCAAACAGAATACGGAGACGGAAAAATCATTTGGATTGCATCTACGCCGGAGCTGACCCTTGCACACGATTGCAGACAATGCTTGGCAGACATAATCAAATATTTGATGGGCGACAAAACCCCTGAATTTGTTTCAAACGCACCCGATTTTGTGGAGCTTTTGAAGTGGGAAAAAGACGGCAAATCTTATGTCAGCTTGGTGAATCAGCAAACTGTAACTCCGGTATATCCGATTTGCGATATTACATTCACAATACCCGGAGAATTTGATTTTGTTCGCCTTGTTTCAGACGATTCGTATCATTTTGACACAGAGATAAAAGACGGAAAAACAACTGTAAAAGTCGGAAAGACAGACATTTTTCACATCTTTGAATTTGACAACGAATAATAAAATATATAAACAAGGACTTGAAGCAAAAATGTTTCAAGTCCTTGTTTCGTTTTGTGCTTATTTCAACAGCGGAATAATATTTTCGGATACAATCTCAAAGCCTTGAGCATTCAGGTGCAGACCGTCATAGCAATATTCTTTTGCAAGTCTGCCTTTTTCATCAGACAACACTTTTGTAAGGTCGAGCCATTGCACTTTGCTTTCAAGAGCGATTTTGTGCAGTCCTTCGTTGATTGCCAAAATCTTTTTGTTACTGCGTCTGCCGACCATTTGCCTTGCAATGCTTGACAAAAGCGAATTTACGGGATAAATCGCCTGCAACACAATGTTGGTATTCGGGCAGTGCTTCTGCGTTTTTTGCAAAATTTCTTGTATATTTTTCAAGGTGTACTTGGTCGGAAGCCCTAAGCCAATGTCATTTGTTCCGATTAAAATCACAAGATTTTTCGGGTTTATGTTCAAGGCGTTACATTCGAGCCTTTCCAACAATCTGTCGCTTGTGTCACCGCTGATTCCACGGTTGTAAACTGCTTGCCCCGTGGTTTGCGAAAAAGCATAAAACAGCTCGTAGCTGTTGAATATTTCCGTGATCGAGTCGCCAAACAGCACCGTTTGTCCCTGCTGTGCGTACTTCTCATTCAAAAAAATAAAATTCTCTTTTTTCGTTTGCTTTACATGGTCGTAAGCCGTCTTTTTCTGAATATTCTTGTTCATTTGCTTCTCCAAAATAAGGTTTATTTGTCGCTGTCAATGGCAAACAGTCCTGCACCGATTGCACCGCAAAATTCAGGCTTATCAGATATGAAAATCTTTGTGTTCAACTGCTTTTCAAGTTCGGTTACAACGCCGTTGTGTTATTTAATTTTGATTATAGCACAGCAACATAGAAAACACAAAGCGATAATATACAGTGTGGTTTACAAAAAATTACCGTGATGATATAATAACCGCGCGCAATAGAGCTAAAAAGACAAAACCTATTTTGTAAAAGCGATATTGCCAAGAGGGGGAATTTTTAATGAAAATCGAGATAAAAGCAAGTCCCAAAGAAGTTAAGGACGGACACTTTGATTATTCAAATATGAAAAGTGAATACGGCTGCAACACGCTGTTTTTTACAAAAAACGGCAAGCCTTATTCCATCATTGCAGGCGAAATGCACTTTGCAAGATTGCCAAAAGAGCGTTGGAAAGAAACGCTTTTAAAAATGCGTGAATGTGGCGTAAACACAGTATCATCCTATGTTTTTTGGAATTACCACGAGGAAATCAAGGGACAGTTTGATTTTAGCGGAAACAAGGACATTGCAGGATTTTTGAAGCTGTGCAAGGAAATTGATATGCCTTGTATTTTGCGTATCGGCCCTTGGTGTCACGCAGAAGTTGTGTACGGTGACTTCCCAAAACGCATAAACAAAATGAGAAAGAAAAGAACGGACGCACCTGAATACCTTGCAGAAGTTAAGGAATACTGGCAAGGATTATACAAAGAGGTTGCGCCGTATCTTGACGGAAAAACCGTTATCGGTATCCAGATTGACAACGAATACACAGGACCGATTCAGCACCTTTTGACCTTGAGAAAATTGGCGGAAGAAATCGGATACAAAGCACCGTTTTTCACAATGACCGCTTGGCCGTTAAGTAAGCCCGACAATCGCCTTTTGCCATTAGCCGGAGGTTATCCCGACGGTCCTTGGAATGGTGGTAAAAAAGAACTTAATCCAAACAATCGCTTTGCCATCACTTCGGCAAGAACGGAGGACGAAATCGGCGGAGATTTATTCAAAAGCCAAAAAGCAGAAAGCGGTGTGTTTGACTACATTCCTTACGGTACTTGTGAAACAGGACCGGGCAATCAGGTAACACAGCACCGCAGACCGTTCATCAGCGAAAAAGACGGCTATGGTGTCAGCTTTGCAAAGTTTGCAAGCGGTATGAACTGGATTGGCTACTATATGTTCTGCGGCGGTGCAAATCCGAATGACCGTCTGTTGCAGGAAAGTAAGTTGACAGGCTATCCAAACGACTATCCGATTATTGATTACGACTTTCAAGCACCGATCAGCAGATACGGCGCTTGCCGTGCGCACGGCAACAGACTTCGTCTTATGCACCTGTTCATCAGTAATTTCGACACTGAAATATCCACTAAGCAGGCATATTTTCCAAAATGGAACAGCACAGACCCAAAGGATGTTTCGTTCTTGAAATGTTCCGTAAGAGCTGACAATGACGGCAGCGGATACTTCTTTGCAGGCGCTTATGAAAAGGGCTTGAAGTACAACGACTTTAAGGATGTTCAAGTTGAGTTTTCTATGCAGGGCAAAACGATAAACTTGCCGAGCATTGATGTAAAAGCCGGTGCAATGTTCTTTTATCCGTTTAACATTCAATTAGGCTCGATGCAGTTTGATTATATTCTTGCACAGCCTGTTGCAAAAACGCAACAGGACGGTAAAACGGTTTGCTATTTTGCTCAGTGTGAGGACATTGCGCCAAAATGTTCAATCAACGGCAAGGTGCAGGCTCTGACTCTTGATGAGGGAAACACCATAGATGATGTTATGATTTATGTCATCTCTTATGAAGAAGCAAAGCGTTTTCACTTCATTGAAGGCAAGCCCTATTTTCTCGACGGCACATTCTATTGCGACAACGAAAAAATCCTCTGCGAGCAGGTGTCGGATATTGATTTGAAAAACGAAATCGCATTGACTCAAACAAACAAAAGAAAACTGCCGTATAACCACTATCTGCTTTCAACAGGCAAGCGTTGCTATTATGAATTAAAACTGCCGGAAAACATATTGAAAGCGCATAAGGATATTGTGCTTGAATTTGATTTTGACGGCTTAAATTTGCAGGTGTTCAGTGGAAATCAGATAATCAACGATTATTTTAACATAGACAGAAAATTCATTATGAATCTTCGTGATTACAAGGAATATATCGAAAAAGATTCTACGCTGATTATTCGCACAGCGCCAAAAACAAAATTCGGCGTGTCAAATGTGTATAACGAAATTGAAATTCCGCTTCATTCCAACGCACTCTCACTCACAAGTGCAAAGGTGATAAAAACAGAAGAAGTAAAGACAGCATAAAATTGAATAATAAGCTCTTATATTCTTTGTCATCAAACGGTGCAGTACCCTGCTGTAAATAATACGGATTTAGAGTTTTTTTCGACACCTCATTGTAAGGTTCGCAATTCCTCATACGAATTTGCTATGCGAAGCAAAAATAAAATTCTAAGAGATTTTAAGAGACCGCAAATTTCAAAATTCCAAAGTCATTTTAGTGCGATTTAGGGCATTTATGACTGAGACTTTTGAGAGACATCGCTCAAATCAAAATCGTAACACGAATTGAAATGAGTAAAAAATTTGAGAGACATTTCAAAAAATAAAAAGAGCTTAAAGTAATAAAACTTTAAGAAATACATCAGCACACCTTATAAGTTGTATTTTGAGGACACCGGACTTCGTAACGCAATGCTTAATTTCAGACAAATAGAAGAAACTCATTTGATGGAGAATATCATTTATAATGAACTCAGATACAGAGGATATAATGTTGATGTCGGTGTAGTTGAGTTTAGAGAAAAAACTCCGAGGGTAAGGATATCCGAAAACAAGTGGAAATTGATTTTGTGGCTAATCAAGGAAGTAAGCGTTACTATATTCAGTCTGCATACAATATTCCCGATGAAAAAAATGGGAGCAGGAAACTCGTCATTTTGAAAAAGCTAATGACTCTTTCAAAAAAATTGTTGTGGTAGAAAAAAGCATTAAACCACGCCGTGATGATAAAGGGTATGTTATGATTGGAATAAAGGAATTCTTGCTTAACAATGATAGTTTGGAAGTGTAATCTTACAACATATGTATCCAAAAAGCAAAAATGATTTTAGGGTTTATATTCCTATAAAAATAAACAAAAATCTATTTTTTTAGACAGAACAGACAATTCGGTAACGAATTGTCCGTTCCCTTTCGCCATTTAGCACGTTTTTGCACCTTTTCAGGTGCTTTTTTCTTACCTTTTAATCTGAAATCAGATACTTGTGTGACACCAATGTGCCACTAATTTGAAATCTCAACTGCACAAAACAGCCAAACTTCGCCAATCCAAATGCAGACACTTGATAGATATTGCCCAACTCTAAAGTTATATATCAAACAATTTGGAATGGTATATTTTATTGAAAAGTTTATGTTTTATATTGCCAAAATATGTGAATATATGGTAATATAATTATGTTATATCATAATTAACATAAGTAAACTACACATCATAAATCTGGAAATACATATACTATGACAACAACATTTTATATGAGAGATTATTATGATTGGGGAGATCGAATTTTCGCATTTCCAAATGGATCTACTATTAGTGAAAAAGATTTAAGGGATTTACATTATTGTGGGCGAGCTAAAAACTTTGAAAGCGTTGGAAATAATTATGTTGTAAAAACTGTATGGACAGCAGGAATGGCTGTTGATCAAGCAACAATAACGCTTGTTTCGTATTAATGAACGGAGTGCTTATGAAGAAAAAAATAATAGTTATTTCTGCTATAATAATTGCTATATGTTTTCTAACAATAATATTAGGTATAGTGCATAATACTCAATCTGAAAAATATACTATTGAAAACATTAGTAGTGAGTATTTTCAATCAGATGGTTCAACTATTGCAACAGTAAATGATGAGAATATAACAAGTAAAGACATTTGTCTAATAAAGTATTCGTATCATACAAAAGATGCTTTAAATCAGGCTATTGAACAAAAAGCAATAATACAATTGGCAAATGACGATGGTTTTTCATTAAATCAATCAGATCTAGAAAAAGAAATCAATTATATTGATGGAGTTTGTGAAAAACTAGATTTGCCTGAAAATGAAGATAATATTGCTTTTAAAGAAGATTTGAAAAGAAATCATTTAGAAATGGCTACTTCAATTAAATATCAGAGTTATATAGAAAAACAGATTTCACATCAAGAGTTTAGTTGTGACAATGAAGCAATTAATGAAAAATATGAAAAATATAAAGTTGTTTATAAAGAATGGGAGGATGAAGGTAAAGGTAATTCAAAATTGTATGAAAAAATGTGGTCTTTGAGAGAAGAAATTGCTCAAGATTATATTGACTATAGAATAGATCAATTACAAATTAAAAAATACTAGTTTGTTAAAAGCTCGATAGTTTTTTTCTACCGGGCTTTTATTTAATATCCATTGTAGGAGAATGAATATTATGCAATAAATAATGATTTATTAAGTTGCATGTTATTTAGCCATTAAATCTGCATCATACTATAATCTTAAAGAACAGGAAGCGACAGAATACGCTAATGAGATTATCGGCATTGTAAATTCCAATTGGGAAAAAAATCGCCGCACAATACGGCTTGAGCAGAAATTCAATAGAATATATGAGACCGGCATTCAGCTTGAATCCGATTGAATAATAAGCTCTTATATTCTTTGTCATCAAATGATGCACTACCCTGCTGTAAATAATACGGATTTAGAGTTTTTTTGACACCTCAGTGTAAGGTTCGCAATTCCTCATACGATTTTGCAATGCGAAGCAAAAATAAAATTCTGAGAGATTTTTCAAAGATGAGTTTAATACCACTATACATCAACATCAAAAAGAGGACTTGAGGCAATAAATCGCCCAAGTCCTCCTATTTATTTTGTCATTTTGTTGTCACACAAAAGTTTTAATTTCCGGTTACGCTGTTTTTGTAATCTTCGCCCCAAATCTGCATAGCGTCAAGTATCGGTTTGAGGCTTTGACCCAATTCTGTCAGGGAATATTCCACTCTCGGCGGAACTTCGGCATATACCTCTCTATGCACAAGCCCGTTTGCTTCCATATCACGAAGCTGTGCGGTCAACACCTTTTGCGACACCGTGCCGATGGACTTTTTCAGTTCGCCAAAACGCTTTGTTCCCGGCATCAAATCTCTTAATATCAGCACCTTCCATTTGTCGCCGATCAATGTCAAGGTGGTTTCCACAGGGCAAGCCGGAAGTTCTTTTGCTTTCTCGTTCATATGCTACCTCCGCAATAGTATCTTTTGGTTGCTTACAGATTTAATATACCATACAGAAATTATTTTCGTCAAGCGAAAAAATTTTTTCAAATTAAAAAATTGCGAAAAGTCTTGTGTTTACGCATTCGTTTCCATTAGGTAACCGTTCATTAGTTTCCTTTTGGTAACTACGGCACAATATTGTGCTTACTTTACAAGTGATACCATGCCAAATATAATGAAGTCAAGAGCTACGAAGAACGGCCGATTCGTAACTCAAAGCAAAAATACTACTTTAGGAGGCTTATACTTATGAACAAGAACACATTTTCAACCGTAAAACTCGAAAAAGGCGAGATGAATATTTACGATTTCGGTACAATTAAGCTGCACGCCTACAAGACCAATGATTTCATCAGCGACGAGGTATTTATCGTTGAGAAAAACGGCAAAGCCGTTATTATCGAGTCCCCTTGTTTCTTCGACAACATTAAAGAACTTACGGAATATCTGAACGATGTTCAAGTCGAGGGTGTGCTCATCTCTTATCACGGTGCAGGCGCTACTTTTTTGCCTGAAACTCCGAAATATGCGACACAAAACGCAAAGGATTATTCCGAAAACGGTGGCGGTAAAGCATTGATTACCAAGTTTACAAATACTTTCGGAGAGATTTTCGATGCTTCTGTTCACCAAATTACCAATGTGCTCGATGAAGGTAGAGTGAATATCGGTGGAATTGATTTTGTAATCAAGCAGACCGCAGAAGCGTTTGATGTTGAAATACCTGAAATCAATGCTGTTTACACTCATATGCTTGGTCACGATTGCCATTCTATTGTTGCGGGTGCAGATCACGCCGATGCAATGATTGCGGAGCTTCATAGCTACATTGAAAAGGGCTATGACTTGATTCTCACCTCGCACTATACTCCAGAGGATTTAAAGGATGCACAGACAAAGATCGACTATCTGGAAAACCTCAAGAAGATTGCCGTAGGTACTCAGAACGCTGACGACTTCAAGGCGGAGGTCGATAAGCAGTATCCGCAGTACAGCGGTCAGAATTATCTTGATATGACGGCAGGATTTTTCTACGCTTAATATTGTATCGGGGCTGTCAAACGACAGTCCCGTTCTGCTGTTTGTAATGTGGAGTGTGCGATATTGACACAAATGATGTTTTAATATTTGTCCCGAAAATGCTGTTGTCAAGAGAGGGTAAGTTTATGACGCAAGATAAAAAAAGAGAATACTTAATAACAGAATTATTGGACGAGCGACCCGAATACGCAGATGTATCCATTCCGAAAGACAGCACCGAACAGAAAAAGTTGCTTCGAGCACTTTTCAATGTTCGTTTGCCTTTGCCGATAAGCGATAATTTTCTTATGGTGCAGGATGAATATTTGCAAGAGGAAATCGCTAAAAAGGGCATAACAAGTATTGATGATTTAGAGTCAATTAAGCCTGACATTTATTTATGGCAGGGCGATATTACAACGCTGAAATGTGATGCAATCGTCAATGCGGCAAACAGCCAAATGCTCGGTTGTTTTTGCCCGAATCACGGTTGCATAGACAATGCTATTCACACATTTTCAGGCGTTCAGCTTCGCTTGAAATGCGCCGAAATGATGCAAAAGCAAGGCAAAGACGAAGAAACCGGAAAGGCGAAAATCACGCCTGCGTATAATCTTCCTTGCAAATATATTTTGCACACGGTAGGTCCTATTGTTCCAGGCGAATTGACAGAAAAGGACTGCGAATTACTGCGTTCTTGCTATCGTTCTTGCTTGGCACTTGCAGACGAATATAAACTAAACAGCGTTTCGTTTTGTTGCATATCCACAGGCGAATTTCATTTTCCAAACGAAACCGCTGCAAAAATCGCAATCGAAACAGTCAGCGAATACAAAAGGCTGACAAACAGTAAAATCAAGGTGATATTTAATGTTTTCAAGGATTCAGACTACGAAATCTACCAAGAATATCTCGGATAATATAGAAAAATTAAGAGAAAAAATCCGTACGGCTGACGCTGTTGTAATCGGTGCAGGCGCAGGGCTTTCCACCGCCGCCGGATTTATTTACAGCGGAGAGAGGTTTGAAAAATATTTTTCTGATTTTCGCCAAAAATACGGGTTTGAGGATATGTATTCGGGCGGATTTTATCCTTATCAAACCCTGGAGGAATATTGGGCATATTGGAGCAGATACATTTTTGTGAATCGCTATCAAGATGCACCAAAGCCGATTTATGAGGAATTGCTGAAACTCGTGGCAGATAAGGACTATTTTGTAATCACAACAAATGTTGACCATTGCTTTCAAAAGGCAGGCTTTGATAAAAAGCGACTTTTCTACACGCAGGGCGATTACGGTCTGTTTCAGTGCAGTGAGCCGTGCTACCGGAAAACCTTTGACAATGAGGATATTGTTCTTGAAATGCTCAAACAACAAAAGGATATGAAAATTCCGACAGAACTTTTGCCCGTCTGTCCGCATTGCGGAAAACCGCTTATAATGAATTTGCGAAGTGACGACAAATTCGTTGAGGATGAGGGCTGGCATCGTGCGGCAGAACGGTATGAGAACTTCCTCCGCACCCGAGCAGGTGGAAAAATCCTTTTTCTTGAATTAGGTGTCGGTTATAACACGCCGGTTATTATCAAATATCCGTTTTGGCAGATGACGGCGAAAAATCCCACTGCTACATATGCTTGTGTTAACAACGGACAAGCGATTTGTCCGCCCGAAATACGGCATAAATCCATCTGTATAAATGACGATATAGCTAATATTATCAATAAATGTATATAACAGGAAGCAATAGAATATATAAGACCGGCATTCAGCTTAAATCCGATTGAATAATAAGCTTTTATATTCTTTGTCATCAAATGATGCACTACCCTGCTGTAAATAATACGGATTTAGAGTTTTTTCGACACCTCATTGTAAGGTTCGCAATTTCTCATACCGCCTGCTTTCCTTATTTCTTAGTGGTCACGCTCTTAGCCTTGCTCCAACCGGAATACAGCTTCACACTCTTGCCGCCGACTGTCCGGAATTTTGCATCGCTGATACAGCACCGCCAACGCTGCCGTAATCAGCACACAAGACCACGCGATGATTGCACTGTACCCCCTGTCTGGTATAGTTGGATGCACTGTTTACAAAATCCTTTTGAAAAGCAAAAAAACGCTGGTGCAGATCATTCGTCAGCACCAACAAAATCAAAACGCCCACCGGCACAAACGACCACACCCGACTGCCTATTACAACACGGCATTGGCGCGTAGGATGCAAAAGCGGCGCACCGTTTGGTGCGCCGCAGCGTAGAGTCCTATTCACCTGTCAAATCGGCGACGATCCTAGCGCCAAACGCCGGCGCACCCTCCATAACCAACCGCTTCTCCCGGGCGTTTATATTCACACATTTCCGCATAAATGGCAAATAAATTTAGCTTACCTATCTAAATACTTTGCGATAAAATTCTCGACTGTACGCCAATACAGCGTGGGCGCAACAGAAGACGAGAGCGCATGGCCTGCGCCTTCCACGGTAAGCTCCTCTTTTTCGCAGGCTGCAGCCGCATACAATTCGCCCAGCATACTGTACGGCACAAGTTCATCCGACGAACCGTGAATAAACAGCGTTGGTATGCGGCTCTTTTTCACCTGCGCAAGGGCGCTGGCCTGCTTAAAATCATACCCGTCACGCACCTTGGACAACACCGATGTGGCATTGAGCACAGGGAACCACGGAATATGCAGGGTATCCGCCTCCCGCTGGAACTCATCCCATTCCGATGTGTAGCCGCAATCTGCAATAACAGCCTTCACATTTCCGGGTAAATCTTCACCTGACGCCATCAAAACCGTTGCCGCCCCCATGGATACACCGTGCAGAACGATCCGGGCGTTCGGCTCCCATGAAAGGATCCGGTTTATCCACTTTATAATATCCATACGCTCCGGCCAGCCCATACCGATTTTTGTTCCCTCGCTGTCACCGTGGGCTCTTGCATCTACTGCCAAAACATTATAACCAAGGGTGTAAAATTTATGAACAAATCCGGCCATATGCTTGGCCTTGCTTGTGTAGCCGTGGCATACAAGAACATATTTTGTGCCGGTATTTTTGAACCGTTTTCCGTGCAGGCGCAGCGAATCAGACAGAATATACACATCCTCGCCGTGTGTAGCATACCATTCTTTGATTTCCGGCGTGCCTGTCATACCGCTGTATTTTGCACTTGCTTCCTCTTCATTGCCGGCAGTATTCGTGGCTTTTTGAACCAAGTTGTTGAGTTTGCTCATATGGATAGGTGATTTCGTGTTGATTGAGATATCATAGAATATTTCCGCTGCCGTTGCAGTTAAAGCTGCCAGCCCACAAAGCGCGCCGAAAGCTATACCTACATTCTTTCTATTCATAAAAATCTCCTCCTGCCGTCAAAAGCATAACATTGTCGCAAAATGTCATTTTGCAATCTGAAGCTGTTTTGTGCGCGCCCCGACTGTCTTTACAATACAAAAGCGCTCTGTGTATATCAAATCACATTTTTGGACGGATGTCAATAAGACCGCTGCCGCATTTTGCAAGAAAAAAACAGACATCCACACGGATGTCTGGTTTTTTGCTTTTTCCTTCATTTTTTCGTTTTCGCCGGGAGCGGCATTGTTGTGCTGCTGCAGGCTACACATAATACTTTGCCTGCGCATTCCAAAGCGCTGCATATTGGCCGTCGGCAGCCAAAAGCGCTGTGTGCGTACCGCTTTCCACCAGCCTTGCGTGATCAAACACGGCGATGGTATCGCAAAAGACGCAGCTGGACAGCCGATGCGAAATGTAAATGGCCGTTTTGCTTTGCACAAAGGAATTGAAGCGGCTGTAAATCTCGTTCTCCGCAATCGGGTCCAGCGCCGCCGTAGGTTCGTCCAGCACCACCACCGGCGCGTCCTTATAGAGCGCTCTGGCAAGGGCCAGCTTTTGCGCCTCGCCGCCGGAGATCTCTACGCCGTTTTGAACCAAATCCTGATAAAGATAGGTGTTTTCCTTATTCGGCAGGCGCTCTACTCGCTCCTTAATGTTTGCATTTTCAAGGCAGGTATAAAGCCTATCCGTATCCAATGCCGTGCTTGCGCAAACATTGTCCTTGAGGGAAACAGAGAAAATTTTGAAATCCTGAAAAACAACAGAATAGAGATTTATAATACTCTCCTTGGTATATGCCTGAATGTTCTCGCCGTTGATGAGAATTTCGCCGTCGGTCACATCATACAGGCGGCACATCAGCTTGATAAAGGTGGTTTTGCCGCTGCCGTTCCTGCCCACCACGGCCAGATGCTCGCCATTGTTTATTTTCAGATTAACATTCTGCAGCGCATAGCTTTCCGCACCCGGATATTTGAACGACACATTTTTGAACTCGATCTCAAATCGGTCACCGTCCAGGGTCCGGGTGCCGTATTGCTTGCTGTCTGCGCACTCTATGATCTCAAAATAGACCCGAGCCAGCGGCAAGATCTCCGCCAGCTTGCCCAGCGTGTTAGCGATGAGCATAACACCGTTTACGATCTGCATAAAAGCGCCGCAGTACATCACCAGCGCACCAATATCAAACAGCCCCAAATTGCCCTTGACCCCGATAAAAACATACACGCCAAACGCAACAAAGGCACCCATCACCGCAACGATGGAGCTGGTTTTTGCGGTGCGCATGGAAATTTGCTTCAGCGTTTTTTCGCCGTCAGTAAGAATCTTTTCCGTTGCGATCTTGCCGATCAAGTGCTGCTCTTTGTATAGGCGTATCTCCTTACCGGTTTTATAATCGGCAAACAGGTCAATCAGCGAATAGAACAGACGATCCAGCGTGGCATACGCCTCGTTTGCAGCCAGGTACGACTTGTTCATCCGCACGGCAATCAACGCCATAACCGCCGCCATAACAATCAGAGTGACAATCAGTAGGATCAGAAAGACGGGTCTTTCAAAAAATGAATTGCCGGTTTTGGTAAAGCCGATTTTCAAAAGCGGCAGGATCATCACCACAGACACCGCCACCGTAAACACGCCCTTAACAAACACCTGGCTGGTCCACATAAAGTACGAAAACCGCGCCCATCGGCTGGCGCCCGCCTCCTCGTGCTTATGGATCGTCTTTCTGAATGTGTTGTCCTCCAGCTTTTCATAATCCATACGAAACAGCTTTTCCGCCATTTTGAAATTTTCTCTGTTAAACAGCAGATCGGATTTTACATGGTATAGGTCAGATAAAAAACCGCCTGCGTAATCCAGCACAAAATTAAGCGCCACAGCCGCAAGAATATAGGCCAAAAGCCCCTTAAAGTCCGCACCGGCGGTCATCATACCGATGATCTTGGCAGTGAACCAAATGTTCACAAAGGGCTTGGCGCCGGTCAAAATCGCGCAGAAGAAATCCACAGGCAAAATACCTTTGTCCAGACCGGCAATCTCCCGATACATCTTACCTATCATTTTAAAATTATGCATGCACAGCCACCCCCTGTTCTCTGTAATAGTAGCTTTGCACCTGAAACATTTTGTAATATGCGCCCTTTTTGGCCATCAGCTCCTCATGGGTGCCCATCTCGGTGATTTGGCCGCCGGACACAAACAAAATCCGGTCGCAAAAACGGGTGGAAGACAGCCGGTGGGAAATAAAGAAAGAGAGTTTGCCGTCGGTCAGTTCGCTGTATTTTAAGTACAGCTGATTTTCGGCAATCGGATCCAGCGCCGCCGTGGGCTCGTCCAAAATCAAAATCGGCGCGTCCTTGTACATGGCCTTGGCAAGCAGCAGTTTTTGCTTTTCGCCGCCGGAAAAATCCACAGCGTCCTTATACACATTCCTGTCCATCAGCGTATCTGCGCCCTTTGGCAAGGCATACACCTTGTCATACATTTCCGCTTTCTGCAACGCCAGGTCAAATTTTTCCCGATCATAGTCAAGGCTTGCCGTTATGTTTTGCTGAATGGTCATGGGCAAGAAATAATAGTCCTGAAAAATGGTCGAAAACAAATCGAAATAGCTGTTCTTTGCAATGGTGGCGGTATCTTTGCCGTTTAACAGAATGCGACCGCCGGTGGGCGCATACAGACCGCACAGCAGCTTGATCAGCGTGGTTTTGCCTGCGCCGTTCTCCCCGACAATGGCAATCTTTTCGCCGTTTTTGAATGTAAGGTCAATATGCTTCAGCGTAGGTGCATCGGCAGAGGGGTACTGAAAGGACACATGCTCAAACACCACCCGATCAACGGATTTGGAGGTCAGCCGCTCTCCCTCCTCTGCATGATCCTCAAACGCAATATACTCCCTGTATGCCTGGCACTCCTTGCAGCACATCTCAATCTGATTGACCGCAAAGCCCAAATGGAGCACCCAGTTGGAAAAGCCGGTAATGATGCCGAAATAGAAAATAAAATCGGACACACTGAGCGCACCCTTGCCGGTCAAATACGCAAGGTAAATGTAGGCAATGGCCTGGCGCACGGCGCTGAGCAAAGCGGTAATGCCGTTAAACGCTACGCAGGTGTGGGTGTACCGGGCATAGATTTTTTCAATCCTGCAAAGGGAGGCGGCAAGCGCCCGAATAAAATAATCACCCATATTGTAAAGCTGAATATCCTTTGCCGCCGTGCCATCCTTGCACAGCTTATAAAAATAATCGAACTTCGCCGCAGGCTCCGTGCGTTGATCCAAGTTTTGCCGCTGTTTCTTCGTCAGCGCTCTTTGCAAACAAAACTGGGCGCCGCAGGTGGCAATAATCAGCAAAATCATCCAAATATTGATCTTGTAGATGAGTACGCCGGACGCAACAACACCCACCACCGCAACGAAAAACAAATTCAGCGTGCTTATAAAGTTTGAACCGCCTGCATACCGTCCGTTATAAAAAACCTCTGCGCGCTTTTGTTTCTCGCGCATTTCCAGATTTTCTATATTGGCATAGTCGGTACTGAGATTTTTTTCAAACGCAGCCACCGCATAGCGCATGCGCACGATCCGGGCACCGCCTAGGATCAGCTCCTTCATAAACGGATCCAGCCAAATGGTAATGGTCAGCAGCAGGCTCAGCAGCGCCACCACCAAAATCAGTTGCCGGGTGGTAACGCCCTTTTCGATGCAGTCAATCATCGCCTTGGGTATATAGGCGGTGACAATGGGCTGGAACACCAGTGCCGGCACACGAATAAAAAAGTACAGCAGACTTTTTTTGTCCCATGCCATCCAGTTTTTAACCATATACTTTATGTTTTCTCGCATAGATCCTCCTTGCCTAAAAACCAAAATCGCACCTGCATAGACTTATGCAAGAGCTGGATGACTGTGTTCGGAATGGGAACAGATTTCTCTTTTTGAGCGGCAACAACCGTCTGTGCTTTTATTTTACCCGAACCCACCGAGGATGTCAATGCAGGATCCCCCGTCTTTGTTGACAACCGGGGGCGTGCATTGTATGATAGTAACATAATGAGCCGTGTTCATTCATATAGAAAGGAACATATATACGATCCATTCCCTTAGCAAACAACACGCTGATTCGCACTTCCCGTTTGCGTACCCTGCCGGCAAGGGAAAACGCGCTATATTTTTGTGCGCTGCCCACGGACTTGAAATTGGTTTTCATTCAATATCTTTTCACAAATGAAGGGGGATTTTTATGAGCGAAAAGAGTTTAACACACGGCATAAAGTTTAAGGACAAGATCGGCTACGCCATGGGCGATATGGGCGGCCTATTGACCTTCTCACTAATCGGTGCATTTCAAAACAAGTTTTACACCGATGTGCTGCACATTCAGCCTGCCAAGATCGTGGTTCTGATTTTGGTGGCACGGCTTTGGGACGCCATCAACGACCCCATTTGGGGCGCGTTCATTGACTCCAGAAAGCCCACCAAGCAAGGCAAATTCCGCCCGTATGTATTTTGGTTTTCCATTCCGCTGGCGGTGTCTGCGGTGCTGATGTTTACGGTTATTCCCAATTTGAGCGAGGCCAAATACCTGCTGTTTGCCTACATCACCTACATTCTGTACGGTATGATGTACACCTGCGTCAACATTCCTTACGGCTCGCTGGCCTCAGTGGTCACCGATGACGAGAAAGAACGCTCCTCCCTGTCCATGTGGCGTTCCATCGGCGCCGGCCTCGGCGGCTTGCCGAGCACCATTCTCTTTCCCATGCTGGTATACAACACCACCATCGCCGCCGACGGCACCAAAATTCAAACGCTGGACGGTAACAAACTGACCATCGGCGTTTTGATCCTGGCCATTCTTTCCGTCGTGATTTTCTTCGGTCACTACAAGCTGACCAAGGAGAGGATCGCACCGATTCAAAAGAAAAAAGGCGACTACAACGCCTTTAAGGCCATTGGCGACCTGGCAAAGAACAGACCGTTTGTAATGCTTTGCCTGGTGTCCATGCTGCTGATCGCGTTTCAGTTCTATTATCAAGCCACCTATCAGTACCTGTTTGCGGACTACTACCACAGCGCCCAGCTGTACGCACTGGTGACCATCTGCACCTACTTACCCATGGCCATCTTAATTCCTATTATGAACAAGCTGATCGACAAGTTCGGCAAAAAAGAGCTTTGCGCCTTTGGTATGGGCTTTGCGGCACTGGTCAGCTTTATTCTGTTCTTTATCAAAACCGACAATCCCTATGTATTTTTGGTGTTCACCTTCTTCTCCGGCCTGGGCCAGACCTTCCTGGTACTGGAGGTGTGGGCGCTGGTGATGGACGTGATTGACTACCACGAGATTCGCACCCATCGTCGGGAGGAAGGTACCGCCTATGCGGTTGTCTCCTTTGCCAGAAAACTGGGGCAAACCCTGGCCGGCGTTGGACTCAATGCCCTTTTGGCGGTGATCCACTACGATAGCACCGCTTCTGCCAACAACACGGCGCTGCCGGAGGATGTGCTCAATAAGCTCTATGACATTTCCACCCTTGTACCGGCCATTACCCTGACTCTATTGGCGATTTTGCTGGGATTCGGCTACAACCTGTCCAAGAAAAAGCTGGCCGTTTTGCAACCCCAATTGAAAGAAATCCGCGAAAACGAAGAATAACCCACCCAAATAAGCATAAAAGAACAGATACACCGGCGTGTATCTGTTTTTTATTTGCCTATTTATAAAGTATTGCCGCTCCGGCACACCGGTGCCGACGACTGGGCGAATAGACGCATGGTCGTCGGCTGATTTTTAATACCCCTCGATCCGGTCGATGAGGAATTGGCGGCCGGACAAAATGAGATGATCGTGGCTACCGCAACGGGGGCAAGCGCGGGCACAGGCCAAATGGGCATACAAGCGGGCACAATGCGCACACATGGCAATAGCCGGCAGGTGTTCCAGCTCCAACCGGGTAGAACGAAGCGGCGTATCTCGCACCACAGCATTCCAGCACTCCCGCAGGTACGGACCCTCCACACCGGACAGCTCCCCGACTTGCAGGCGCACCGCTTCCACCCGGTGCAGCCCGGCCTCTGCGGCCAGCTGGGTCACCGTGCGGTACAGCTCATACACAATACTCAACTCGTGCATTCTCTATCGTGCCTCGATTTCTCGAATACTACATGCATTGCCCCGCAGCAAGTGGGTGTCCCCGCTGCCACAATAGGGGCAGATGCGCCCCTGGGGCACAGTATCATAGGTCTTGCCGCAGGCGTCGCACAGGGTGACGGCATGCACCGGCTCAATCTGCAACCGGGCGCCTCGCAACATCTCCGATCGATCTGCCGCCCAGCGCCAGCAGTCCATCAAATAGGGGTCCTCAATTCCGGACACCTGGCCCACATCCAGCGTAACGCTGCGCACCTGCGTTACCCCGTTCTCGCGCCCCACCTGCTCCACAGTATCAATAATATGGAATACGATGCCCAACTCGTGCATACTTACTCCTTGTTAAAGCGAATTTTGATCTGGCGCTTCAGCATATAAGGCAAAATGCTCTTCATCTTATCCTCCGAGCGCACCATCTTGCTGGCTGCCGGCAGCTCCCGGTGCAGGTGAATGGCGTCAAAGGCGCACTTGGTGGTACACACGCCGCAGCCGATGCACTTATTGGGATCCACCACAGAGGCGCCGCAGCCTAAGCAGCGAGCGGTCTCTGCCTTCACCTGGGCCTCCGTAAAGGTCAGGTGTGCGTCTCTAAAGGAATGCTTTTGGTCAATGCTCTTGTCCACACCGGGCACCTGGCGGTCGCCGGTATCGTACTGGGCCACGGAGATATTCTCCTTATCCAGCGCAATAAAGTCCCGACGGTTACGGCCGATGGTCAGGCTGGTGTTGGGCTGCACGAACCGGTGAATGGACACGGCGCCCTCCTTGCCCGCTGCAATGGCGTCAATGGCAAACTTGGGGCCGGTGTATACATCGCCGCCCACAAAAATATCTTCCTGTGCCGTCTGATAGGTCAGGCTGTCTGCCACAGCGCCGTTGCCGCGACCCAGCTCCACCTTGGAACCATCCAGCAGGTGACCCCATTCAATCGCCTGACCAATGCTCAGGTACACATGGCTGCACGCCACGGTCTTGGTCTGGTTCTCGTCATAAACCGGGGCAAAGCGGCCGTTCTCGTCCAGCACGGACAGGCACTTCTTAAACACAATACCGGTGACCTTGCCGTTCTCCGTCAAGATCTCCTTGGGACCCCAGCCGCAGTTCACAGCTACGCCCTCAACCCGGGCTTCTTCCACCTCTTCAACCGAGGCAGGCATAGCGTCCCGGCTCTCCAGGCAGAACATAGACACACGGTTTGCACCGCAGCGCACGGAGGAACGGGCCACATCAATCGCCACATTGCCGCCGCCGACCACAACCACTTCACCCTCTACCGGGTAATCTGGGTTGCCGCCAACAGTGCGCAGAAAGTCCACAGCGGTCATTACGCCCTGGGCGTCCTCACTGGGAATACCCGCCTTGCGGCCGCCCTGGCAACCAATAGCGATATAAAAAGCCTTGTAGCCCTGGGCGCGCAATGCGTCCAAGGTAATATCCTTGCCCACTTCAACGCCGCAGCGAATGTCTACACCCATTTCACGGATCACATCAATCTCCGCAGCCACTACATCTTTTTCTAACTTGTAAGACGGAATACCGTACACTAACATACCGCCGGGCTTCTCGTTCTTCTCAAACACAGTGGGGGTATAGCCCTTCTCTGCCAAATAATAGGCACAGGACAGGCCGGCCGGGCCGCCGCCGATAATGGCGATCTTCTCATCAAAGCCGCCCTTGTTAGAGGGGATCACCTTGGGCGCCACATAGCGGTGCTCTGCAATCAGATCCTGATGGGCGATAAACTTCTTCACTTCATCAATCGCCACCGCACGGTCAATGGTGCCGCGGGTACAGGCGTCCTCACACCGGCGGTTACACACATGGCCGCAAACGGCAGGGAACGGATTTTCTTTTTTGATCAGCGCCAGAGCGTCCTTGTAGCGCCCCTGGGCAGCCAGCTTTAAGTACCCCTGCACGGCAATATGGGCCGGACAAGCGGTCTTACAGGGCGCCGTGCCGGCGTCGTAGCAGTTGATCCGGTTCTTGTCCCGGTAATCCGGGCTCCACTTTTCCGGGCCCCACTTGATTTTATCCGGCAACTCCTGTCGGGGATAGGTCACCGTGCTGCCGTCCTTGGTGCACAGCTTTTGACCCAGCTTCACCGCACCGGCGGGGCAATACTCCACACAACGACCGCAGGCCACACACTGCGCCTTGTCCACCTTGGCAATGTACGCGGAGCGGGACATATTGGGCGTGTTAAACAACTGAGAAGTCCGCAAGGCATTGCAAATATTCACATTGCAGTTGCAGATGGCAAAGATCTTGTTCTCACCGTCAATGTTGGTGATCTGGTGCACAAAGCCGTTGTCCTCGGCACGCTGTAAGATCTCCAGCACCTGATCGTAGGTCACATAATGGCCTTTGTTGGTCTCTACCAAATAGTCCGCCATATCGCCTACGCCGATGCACCAGTCCTCGGCATCATCGCCGCAGCCCTCGCCCAGCTTGGCGCGGCTCATACGGCAGGAGCAGGGACCGGCGGCATACTTGCCCTCATATTTCTTCAACCAGTGGGAAATATGCTCCACATCGACAGATTGATTTTCCGTCTCAATGGCCTTTTCCACCGGGATCACATGCATACCGATACCGGCACCGCCGGGGGGCACCATGGCGGTGATCTTCTCCAGCGGTAAGAAGGTCATACGCTCAAAGAACTTGGCCAACTCCGGGTGGGCGTCGATCTGATCCTTTTTCATATTAAAGAACTCGGCGCTGCCGGGTACGAACATGGGCAGCACATACTGCTTGGTGCGGCTGGGGTTCTCCCAGTTATACTCCAACAGGCCAATGCTGCTCATCTCTTGCAGCAGCGGCTCCAGATATTTCTCGCTCTTGCCGGTGGCTTTTGCCACCTGGTCCAGGGTCATCGGCTTGCGCACCTTCATCTTCAGTGCGATCTCTGCCATCTCGTCCGTGACCACGCAGGCCAAGCCGTAATACTCCGGATCCTCTACCGTCACCTTGTGACCGATCCGGTCCGTGATTTTTTGACCTAGTTTGAGGATCAATTCTCTCTCTTCAGCCATCGTCTTCGCCCTCCGTACTTATGCGTTCCAGTCCCGGACTTGCTGCCGCAGCCAATCGCACACTGCATCCATACCCTCGCCGGTCTTGGCAGAGATAAAAAAGATCTTGGCCTGCGGGTTCAACTTTAAGATCCGCTCCTGTACCGCCTGATCGTCAAAGTCAAACACGCTCTTTGTGTCCATCTTGTTGATGAGCACCACATCGGACACGGTAAACATCAGCGGGTACTTTAGAGGCTTGTCGTCCCCCTCCGGCACAGACAGGATCATCATATTTTTGGCGGCGCCGGTGTCAAACTCGGCAGGGCACACCAAATTGCCCACATTCTCCAAGAACACCAGATCAAGATCCGCCGTACCCAGGTTCTCCACCCCCTGACGGGTCATGCCCGCGTCCAGATGGCACATACCGCCGGTATGCAGCTGAATGGCACGCACCCCGGTCTCTGCAATGGTTTTGGCGTCCACATCCGAGTCAATGTCCGCCTCCATTACACCGATGCGCATCTCCTGCTGCAAGCGGCCGATAATGCCCCGCAGAGTGGTGGTCTTGCCGCTGCCCGGGGAAGACATCAGATTCACCAAAAAGGTCTTTTCTGCTTTCAGCTCGGCCCGAAGTTTCTCCGCCTCCCGGTCGTTACTCTCAAACACGCTTTTTTTGATCTCAATGACTTTATACGCTTCCATAAACACCTCTCCGTATTTCGCATATATTATGTATAATATAATATGAACGCCGAAGATTGTCAATCCATTCACAATGCCCCGGTGCTTTTTTGCCGTTTTGCCCACATTTGGCGGTTATTTTTTAGATAAAATGTTTTTGTTTCTGGATAGTTGGCTCGTGGTATGACCAGTTGCCAAAATGAAAAATACGACAGACAACAAAAAGTGTCTGCCGTAATGTTTTCTATTTGCTTCCCGCCTTTTGCTCGCGGCGCCGCAGCAGCCGTTGCAGTCGCGGCCGGTTGTAACGCTGGAGGATCACCGGTATCAAATCCGCCACAGCCGCCAATACAGAGGTGATGAGAAACACCGGCAGGTTTGCCACCGGATCGTCGCAAAACAGACAAAACAACAGGGGAACAAAACTCAGTGTCGCCATCACTTCGTGTGCCAACTCGTTGCGGCACATCTGCACCACCACCGCTTGCAGATCGCCGTGCATATCGTAGGGCTTATAGGAGGGCACCCGGTGCTTCCACCGCTTGACCCCCAGGCGGGCATACAGCCCCGGCTCCCAGGGATGTGGGCGAAACCAGCGCCCTTGCGGGTTCACCGGCACCCGGTGGCGGCCGACGACCCAGCCCATGGCAAAGCGCATGGCCGTGTGATAAGTAAAGGTGCCGCATGTAATCGCCAGCGAAAAACAGACCGCATGATGGCTTTTTACATAAATCAGGGAAAAGCAAGCGGTGCATACTGCCAGCAAAGCGATGCACACACCGCCCCAAAAATCTACTTTTCTGTTCATATCCACACCCCCTCTACCGCCATTGTACCAAAGGCGGGCAAAAAGTGCAAGAGCGGTCCTGCCGCAGCAGAACCGCTCTTTATACTTTCAGCCACTTAGGCCACGCCCTCGCCCTCGGTAGCCACCACGGCCTTTACGCGCTCCTGGCCTTTCCACGCCTGGATCACCTGGGGGTGTGCAAAGATGCTGTCCATCTTCTTCAGGAAGGGGATCACATCGCCGAAGTCCAGCGCACGGTGGTCAAATACCACGGTGATGGGCAAGATCTGGCGAGCCTCAATGGTCTTGTTGCCGAACTTATCGGTGACCACCACCGGCTTATCCTGCACAGCGCCCAGGGCGAATGCGCACACCTGGGGCGGCACAATCTCAATCAAGGTGCCGTAGCCGCTCTGTCCTCTGTACAAAGAGCCCAGGTTAGAAATGGTAACGGTGCCCTGCTCAATATCTTTCTTAGTCAGACGGTCTTTCTCCGGAATGCTGTAATAAGCTTTCTTGGCAGCGCCGTGGAGCGTGTGCACCTTGTGCTTGCCGGTCTTAGAGCCGATCAGCCGACTAACGGTCTGTTTTACTTTCCCCTGTTTCAGTCCGGTAATGGTGTTGTCCAGGGACACATCAAACATCACTTCGTTCAGGTTGGTGTTCTCTGCTCTGCGGGTCACATCGGCAATGTAATCGGTCATAGCCAGCAGGGACTTGTTCTGGAAGTCCCGCAGGTTGACGGTCATCATTCTGCCGTCCGGCAGCAGCATGGGCATAGAAATGTTAATGTCCTCAAAGGTCTTCAGCTCGCCGCGCACCAGCTTGCGGTTGTAGCTCAGGTGGCTGTTCATCACCGGTGCCGCTTTCAGCCCCTCAATGATAGCTTTCATCAAAACCGTATTCAGGGTGATCTTGGTTTTGCTGGTAGAGCGCAATTTCTTAAACTCGGTCATCAGGTCGGTTACATCCGCCTCATATACATAAGCCACATGGGGGATCTGCTCCCAGCTCTCAGTGGTCATATTGGCAACAATCTTTCTTTGAATGTCGAAGTGTTCGGTTCTTGTGATTTTCATACTTGTGCATCTCCTTTAGTCACGATATTTTCAAAATGTATTGCGGAGATCCGCTGCGGGATCTTGCTGACTGTGTTGGTGTCCCGGGCTTTCCCCTGAGGACACTCTCATCATACCCATTTTGGTCGATTGCGGCAACATACTCTGCTTTACATTTGAAAAAATCTTCGCAACTGGCGGTTGCATTTCCCTTGGTTGCGCCATATTTTCGCCTTTTTGCCAATATCTATTGACCGGAGCGGGCATTTTTGCGATAATACCCATAGAGGGGGCTTCGTATGATCGATACCATGGACAAACACAGCTGTGAGCTGTTTTTAGAGGATGCATTGGAGATTGGGCGCCGCCTGGTAGAAACCGGTGCCGAGGTCAAGCGGGTGGAGGACACCGTGCGGCGCATCTGCATTGCCTACGGCTTTACCGACTGCGAAATCTACGCTGTCACCAGCCTGATCGTGGCCACCATTCGAGACAAGGACGGCAATCACTACACCCAATCCGTGCGGGTGCAAAGTTACGGCACGGACCTGGGTCGGTTAGAGGAGCTGAATGCCTTCTCACGCCGCATTTGCGCCCAGGTGCCGGATGTAGAAGACCTGACCCGGCAGATCCGCCAATACAAAAAAGGCAAGCCCAAACCGGTGATCAAGTGCCTGGGCTATATGCTGGCAGCCGGCGGTTTTTCCGTCTTTCACGGCGGCGATCTGCGGAACGGGCTGGCCGCAGCCGCCATTGCCATTGTGATCTACCTGATGGATTATCATTTGAAGCTGCGGCAGATCCACAATGTGATCTACACCTTTGTAGCCGGGTTCGTCTCCGGGCTGCTGGCACTGGGGCTCACCCGCCTGGGCTTAGGTCACCAGGCAGACAAAATTATGATCGGCGACATTATGTTGCTGATCCCCGGTCTGCTTTTAGTGAACGCCATTAAGGAGATGTTCAACCGGGATATTGTCACCGGGCTGTATAGACTGATTGAGGCGGTGCTGGTGGCGCTGGCCATTGCCGGAGGCTACGCTCTGGCGTTCCTGGTGATGGGAGGTGCAACGGTATGAAAGCAGCACTTATTCAAATTCTCATGGGCGCCATCGGCACCCTG
>UMLR01096710.1_pt1 | contig 27401 bp, 18 predicted proteins | sample 1966741 | NCBI WGS metagenome assembly UMLR01 (sample SAMEA4836207, study PRJEB28245) | human gut metagenome | biome: gut microbiome; material: fecal sample | place: Denmark | collected 2008 | reverse complement strand
CTTGCAAGCTTTCCGGTAGGTCAAGTGACACTTCAACTTCACCGCCACCGAATTCAGTGATCTGTGTTTCCTCATTTGCACTGTTAACCAGCTTTGCCGTAACTTCAAAACTCGTTGCTGCATTTTTTACATTTTCAATGTCTTTGATATCCTCATCTTTTTCAACATTGATAACAAGCTTCCCTTCACCTGTTTTTGCCTTAATGCTTGCAGCTGCATCCTTATCAAATTTTAACTGCCCTGCATCTGTTTGTATTGTCAGATTCCTTTGATTTTCTGCTACGATTCCCATGGCAGCCTTTGAAATTTCAAGCTGTGCCTTATTGGTTTTCGATATATCAGATGTCTGTATATCAATAATAGGATCTCCTTTTTCAGCAGCCGCTGCTATTACTTGTTGCTTCACAGCAGCGTTTCCTTTTTCATCAATTGCTTGAGTAATTTTTGTGTTTTCTGTAATCGTTCCACCTGCATTCTTTGGCGTATAGGTCTGAACCGCACCTTTGTCAATGGTTAAATACTTGGTTTCCGGCTGAGCATTCTCATTCGTCTTTAGCAGAAATGCTCTATCATCTAAAATTGAGAACTCATAGCTTTCTCCTTGTGTCAGCTGCTGATTTGCCTCAAAAACAAGAGTTACTAATTTACCGCTTTCCTTATCAGTAAATTCTCTTTTGTCAGCATCTGTGCCGTGACTTCCGAATCCACAAAACATTGGTCTTGCGGTCTCTGTAACATTTGGTTCTCCTTTAAACGGACCAAAGAAACTGACCCCATTATCAAAATAAGCTCCTACTGTCTTCTTAATCAGGTCAAATTCTTTCGGATACGAAACATTAAACTGTATCCCGGAAACGCCTTCTGTCGCATTTTCTTTTACACTTATCGTGAGTTCAACTTTATCTGATGTTGTCTCATCAAGCGTTTTCAGGGTAGTTTCTAAAGTAACTTTACCCTCTGTCGCTGCATAAGCCACGTTCTGCGTGTTAACTCCGCCAACCGGGAGCAGAACCGTTGTCAAAACCAATGCCAGTGTCAGAAAGCTTACAGCGAAGCTTTTCAGATTTTTTTCGCTTTTTCTTCTTTCCATAACTTTTTCCTTTCCATAAATTTCTTTTTTGACTTTCTATTTCAAAATAACTTAGTGATACTATCCTGCATTCTCAAAGTCTTCAATTTCTTTACTGCCATTTTCATAGTCTTCAAGATACTCATAGTCTTTCCATCCTGCTAAGTGGCGTTGAAGAATCGTTAAATCCACTATGTTGATTATTCCGTCATCATTGATGTCTGCCGCGCACCAATTTCCGTTTTTAAGGTAACTATTCCATTCCGCAATGTATCTTGTAAGGAAGATCGCATCCGAAGTATCCACAACACCGTTGTCATCTAAATCTCCGAGATCGTAAAAAAGCCACCTGTTCTCTGTCGCAGTATCTTGTGTCGTTGCTTCCTTTCCAACGAAAATGTAACTGCTATAGCATCCTTGTCCTTCTATGTTTACAGCCATTACATACTCACCTGCCAACAATCTATCTGAAAAATTCTTGCGGTAAGTTCCGTAATACTTTTTGTTAACATAATCATTACAATCTTTCCATTCTGCATCGATATCAGCGACTTCCCTGACGCATAAATCATCCTCGTTTTCTCCCTCGCCCACAGGAAGCTGAATTTTTTGCTCTATCACGCTGTCTTCCGTTCCATACGGATAAAAGCGAATTGTTACAGCATTAGTGTTTACTTTGCCCTGCTCCAAATATCCGTAAATGTCGCTCTCATATTGCAGTTCGAAATGATATTCAATCTCTCCCATACTGCTATACCCAGGAAGGTACGTTCCTTCATAATCTCTGCTTTCAAGTATCTTTTTCGCTGAACTTTCATCGAAAAGTTTTCCCAATGCTTCCTCTGTTGAATTGTCACCAATAGCATAGATTCGGGCATATATTATATTTTCTTTAAATTGCTTTTCTAACTTTTCAATAAAATCCGCTTCGTCAATATCCGCTCCGACTGCGACTACGCAGTCCGGGTTCTGATTATAATACCAATATTCTGTGGCATTACACTCAAAGAGAATATAATTCGGGAAATTTTCATCAGTAGCATCTGGAATCGCATGATCCTTTTTCATCTGCTCCGTTGTAATGTTAAAATACGCATAGAAAATATCCGATTCTCTGTCTCCTTGGTCATCCCAAGTCACATCCACCTGATACCATTGTCCATCATCAAGCTTAACTACATTCCAAGTATGTCCGACACCCTTGCTGGTTCCCGATACCGTATAATTCTCAATGCCTCTTTCATTTAAGAGGACCTGCATGGCACGAGTATAACTTTCGCAGACTGCGGTTCCCGTCATAATCGCAGCAAAAGCGTCATGATTATGAACAGATTCGTCCTCATCATCATAGGAAGTGTTTAGCGCAATCCAATCATGGAAAAACAATTCACTTTCATATTCGCTCATTCCTGCGGTTTGCTCTGCGATTTCGTCTACCTTCGCGTCAAACTCTGCCTTCGCAGCTACTATTTCATCACGAGTATCAAAAGTATACACATTCGCTATGATCGGCGGTTTTCCCTCCGAGTCCTTTGCCTCGCCGACAAAAGCAATTTCTGCAATTTTATTACCACCCTCATATACGTAATTTATGTATGTGCCGTTTCCCCACCAAAAGAACTCCGGATAGTCTTCTTTAACTAAATAGTAAACCATGTCTGCCTCTTCATCTGTAATGCCACTGTTTTCATCCCATGTAAACTTCACAGATGATGCATGATGATCGATGGCACTCGCAATTTCTTTATAAACATAGCTGAGATTATTGGCATTCTCTAATCCGTTCAAATAGTTTTTTCCGATTTTATCTTTGCCATATTCCTTAATGCCGGAAATGGATTCTTGTGTTTCCTGCTCTGAAGCAATGCGTCGAACAGCTTTTCTCGCAGCTTGGTTCTGTGCGGAATCCGGCAGCGGCAAACATACGCCTTTCGGTCTTTCATACCCACAGTCATGCCCTTCGCTCGGGGATGCAGGCTGCGATTCGGGCGCAGCTGACGCGACATTTTCGGTCGCCGCTCCTGCAGTGTTTTCCGCCTCCGCCGCAAATACCGTACCTGCTGCCTGCGGCATGCAAGTGAATATCAAGCATAGGGACGCTGCAATAACTAAAATTCGTTTCTTCATACGCACCTCCTGTTTCATCATACAGTCAGCTTTTTCTTAACTGACCAGTTCGTGTAGTATGTCTTGCCTGCAACTTTGCGGAATCCGCGCACCTTATAGTAGCGCACTGTGCCTTTCTTCCCTACCTTCTTATCCGTCCAGCTCGCACGGGAAGTGGAGGCTGCTTTCTTAAAGCCTTTATTCACTTTCGTTGAGCGGTAAATCTGATAACCGTCCAGTTTGTATGCTTTATTGGATCTTTTATATTTCAAAGTATAAGTTTTCTTTGTCTTGCTGTACTTCGCCGAAGTATAGATGATTTTCATGGCTTTGACCTTTGTAATCGTTTTCTGCTGAGCAGCCGTCAAATCCTTGTCTCCGCCGGTTGTCGGTTCGGACGGGCTGATGTTTCCGTCATCCTTGGTTTCCGGCTGCGTTGGTTCACTTGGACCTGCCGGAGTGGCCGGCGTCGTACCTCCGATTCCGCCTCCGCCTGACGGCGTACTCGGCTTCGCCGGTTCTTTTCCGTTTTTAACCTCTATATATCCGTTTTCCGGCGTAAAGCTAACCGCCTTAATGTCGGCGTCATATCCCGTTACGCTGTTCTGCGTAAAAGAAATTGGCTGTTTTCCGTTGATTGCTCCGTCTTTAACTTTAAAGGTCAGGGTTATCAAAACGCCATCATCTTTGCAGTTTTCTTTTTGCAGAGAGTTTATCCAGCCGCAATAATACGGAACCTTGTCCAGGGTCTGGCTGTTCATCGTTCCGCCAAGGAGTTTGCCGTTCTTCTTCGCTGTCAGCTCAAACTGCTTCGCATCGTACTGCACAGAAAAATCTATGGATGTAATGCCGGGATTTCCTGTAAGCGAAACCGTCAAATCAATACTGTCTCCGGGCTGTGCTTCCGCCGACGAAATTCCGATAGTCGACGACACCGCAAAGGCAGCTGTCGCGTAAAGCGGCAGAGATGTTATCAATACCGCTATGCTTAAAATCAGCGCAAAAATCTTCCTTTTCAATCTGCTTTCCTCCTTGCATGTATTCACAAATTCTTCACATTTCATTTTAGCGTAAAATCCGCTAAAAGGCAACGCAAATTACCTATATTTTCAAAAAATGGAGAATTTCTTTATTCGAAAAAATTATCCGTATATGGAAGCATTTCGTAATCCTTCCATCCCGCGATATGTCTTTCTAAAATCATAAGGTTTGCCGGGCTCGCTTCATCCATCCATGAAACATTTGTCTTCTGCGGAAGTTCTCTATAATCTTCCCAGTCCGCTAAATGCCTCTTCAAATAAAGCGCGTCTGCCGCATCAACTTTTTTGTTTCCATCCGCATCTCCGAAGTAATAGCTTGAATCATAAATATTGATGTTTCTCTGCCAATATTCTGAGCCTTCAGTTTCTCCGAAGCGCAGACCGAGCCATATCTCACCGTCATAAACGAAGCTGTCTTGAACAGCCACTCTGTAGGAAAAATATGTTTTGCCATTGCACTGTACTTCTTTCGCGTCTGCAATTGACAGTCCCGTCACTTCGCCTTCCTGATACTCATGCACATTGTTTTCTCCGCCGATTAAAATCTTTATGTCGGAAGCGGTATAGTCTTTTGCCGGAGAAAGCAAGTAAAAATACTTTTCCGTTCCGTCTTCACTGCTCTCTTTCGCGAAGTTATACGAAAATGCCGCGCCCAAATAACTGTCTTGGCTGATTTCCTCCGATGAGAAAAGTCCGTATTCCGGCACACTTACCTTTACTTTCATCTTGTATGCGATGCCTTCGTAATCCGCTGTAACGGTGTGCTCTCCGAATCGATTCCATTCAAGAAGGCACCGTTGCTCGCTTTCTTTCCATATTTTCAAGCCCTTCGTTCCGCTAACCTGCGTAATCGGAACCGCCTTATATTGGTTATTTTCCTGAAGCACTCCGAAGTATCCGCTCATAGCCCCGGACTTGCTGTCTTCTTCTATGCCGGTTTTAATTTTGTCCTTTAAGCTGTCATCCTTGTCTATAATATATCCATTGCTGTCAACATAGACGGAGTCCCCTTCTATCCAGCAAAATTTCGGCAAGTACTGTATTTTATTTTCGATTTCAACGAATCTTGCATCAATTCCGTTTGGATCTGTTCCGATATAAAATTCGCTGCTCTTAAACTGCATTCTGTCAATGACCGCTTTCCAGATACAATGTTCGCTGTCAATGGTGCCATAATACTCAAATCGGAGTCCTTTTATATTGGTGCTCTCCAAGTCATAGTTGTCATTCTGCGCAAAAGTTTGCAGTTCTCCGCCTGTCACGCTGTATACATAAAAATACGCCTCGCTGCCTGTTTCATTTGTGTTTAATTCTTCGCAGTTGATGTTTCTAGACAAGTAATCAGAAAGCTCGCTTAACCTGTCCGGATTTTTGAAGCATCCGTTTATCGGCATCGGGATATACATGTCTATCATATATTCTTTGCCTTCGAATTCTCCGACAATCCTGTGCATTCCGGTTTTCCTCAAAGAGTAAGTATACAGGTACTTTCCGTTACGGTCTCCGGAAGTTGTTCCACCCTTCGCCAGGCAAAGGTCGCTGCCTGCTTCTGCTGTCAAATCCCGAACATTTTCCAGCGCATAATATTTACCGCCTTTTTCCACCGCAAAATATCCGTGAATCTCATGATCCATCCAATTTTCCTGCGCTACACACTGCTGCGTGCATGATTTCACACCTTCCGGCGAAGGACCGGTATACTGAATGATCCCGTCTTCATCCGCATAGATATAATCTCCTCCCGTCACCCAGCAAAGCTGCTTTTCCGGAATGATCTTTTCCGCGTCGTAGATCGTCATTCTCCAATCAGCTCCGATGATTTCGCGACTGTTTTCCGTTTCGGCATAACGATCTTCATAGGTAAATGCCATGGAAATATCACTCCGCTGCATAATTGCCTTGTAACTTCTATCCACTCTTACCTGACATACCCAATATTCATTTTCGTTTTTATAGAGATGTATATCGCTGATTGAAATGCCTTTTACATCTTTGCTTTTCCAGATTCTGTTGTATTCTGCGTCCCAATCCTCCTCTCCGATCGATACACGCGAGTTTATGGCATTGCTCGGCATTCTCCCTATAATATAAAAGTTAACCCAATCTTTGTCACTATCAGAGTCATCTAATAAATCCCCGAAATAGACAGTATCGCCGAGGAATCCGCTTTCTGTTCTCGCTTCTTCACGAAAAGCCGCTACCGACGGTACGGTAACCCGAATCTCAAGTTCACAGGTTATCCCGTTGTAGGTTCCCGTTATTTTATGCGTGCCGACACGATTCGGATAAAACTCGCGGAAATATTTCACCCCGGTTTCTCGCAGACACGGAGACGATCCGCTTTCTCCGCTGCAGCTTACATTGTCAAGTGCGTAATAATCGCCTGTTGTCGTCTTAATCGCAAAGCACATCGTTTGTCCGACCTCCGGCTCATAATCAAATGCCTGGTATTCAAATGTGGTTGCAAGGGCATCCAAACTTCCGGAATATTGTTTGGGGTTAGGGGCCAATTTCCCGTCCTCGCTAACAGTCAGCCTTACCGGGATCAGAAAAGCATATAACTGTCCTTTTGTCTCCGCATAGCCTGCCGTTGGCAATCCAATAAAACTGCATACCATCGTCATGCACATCAGTAAGCAAAAAATCTTTCTTCTCATCTCATTTTCTCCTCTCTCATACTGCGGTTTCTTACGATGAGTTTAGCGTATTTTACGCTAAAAAGCAATGCACTATCCACGCATAATCGAAGAAAATTTCCACTTTTCGTCAGTTCTGATTTTGAGGGATGTTTTGATATCCCGTCCACCCTGCGATATGGCGTTCGAGGATTATCAAGTCCGCTGGTGTGATTTCGTTATCACTATCGAGATTGGCTGTTTTGAGGCTGATATCTTGATATTTCGACCAGTTTGCGAGATAGCGTTTAAAGTAGAGTGCATCGGCAAAATCAACCTTTCTGTTTTCGTCTACATCTCCGCAAATCGTGCTGCGATAAGCATTTAATCGCCCATCTGACATTTTCAACGCGATTCTTTTTTGTTTTTTGTTCATGACTCCATCAGGATAGTAGCTGACCGACAAATCAGTTATGTCTTCCTCCATGTTCTTCCGTTTGAATTTTATTTTTGCTAGCACGCCGCTCTTTGTGATGTCTGTATCACTTGAAAAGATCAGTTTAATCTTTCCATTCTCTGCATCAATGCTTCCCATAACGGACTCAAACAGGGCTCCATTGTTGATTTCCAGCGGTACCATCTTTTCCTTATCATAAGATACTGAAAAGTTGATAAAGCTGATGCCCGGATTATGCTCAATCATTACCGGAACATTGATGATCTCGCTTTTCGCATCGAAGATTTCCGGTATATAGATTCTCGACAGATTTGTGCTTGCGACGCCGGTTACTGTCACTTCACAAGCTGCAATCACACCGTTTCCGCTTGTCGCTGTGATAACCGCCTTACCGGCACCGACCGCACTTACTGTTCCCACCTCGCTGACAGATGCGACAGAGCTGTCCGTTGTAGCCCAGGTGATGCTCTTATCTGTTGCGTTTGATGGCACCACGGTCGCATTCAGCTTAAAGACTTCTCCTGTTTTCATATCGTATTTCGTTTGATCTAAGGTAACACCTGTTACGATAGTCGGGTAGTCGATGACCCGCACGGAAAAAGAATCCCTCAGATATTCTCCCTTGACTTCGATTGGTATCCACGAACTACTACCTCTGCTTTTTTCTCCTGCTATTTTTATTATTCCGTTTGAGACTGAGGCTGAAAGGTATGAACGATAATAGGTGTCAATATACAAATACCAATTCTCAGTCGCATCTTCCGGATATACATTATATTTTATCGTCACAGTATCACCTTTGTACACTGTGACCTCCTTTGTTTCAAATTCAATCCTTTCGATTGGTTTAAATACTGTAACTTCACAAGATGCCTTCAATCCGTTATCCGTTTGGGCTGTAATCGTCACTTCACCTGCAGCCTTTCCTGTTACATTTCCCTCCTGATCTACCGTAGCTACTTCCGGATTGCTACTGTTCCAAGTCAAGGTGCTCGATGTTGGGTTCGGTTCTATTGTTGCTTCAAGTTTGAGTTGATGTCCTACCCGTAGTCTTGCATCTTTCTTAGAAATTTTCAGGTAAGTGGCATAGTCCACCACTGTAAATGTAAAGCTTCTACGTTCTCCACTCGCTAACTCAACCGTGCAAGTAGCCCTTCCTGCTTTTTTAGGCGTGTATACAAACTTATTTTTTGTATATCTTTCAGTAGTAAGAATACTCTCATCACTGCTAGTGGCACTTACTATATAGTCTGTATCCGTAAGTGCTTCAACCGCTTGCTCGGATCCTGCTGAAAGATTAACTGTTTTTTCTGGTAAGTTTATCTCTGGACTCTTTTCCACTATATAGATATTACAATTTGCGCGATTCATTTCTTCATCAATTGCCGTAATTGTTGCTGTACCTACACAGTCGGCCTTAATTTTTCCGCTTGATGAAATAGTAACATTGCCTTCTACGACTTTCCAAGTTACCGCTTTCGTTGTTACACCATTTTTATATGCAATGAGTTGAAGTGATTCCCCTAATGGGATTATTTTATTGCTGTAGTTTAACTGTAATTGATTCTGGTCGGAGTGTAGAAATGGATACCCACTATTTTTTCCTTCTTCTATCTTCCACACACTATCAAAATTCCATGCTTGAAAACTTTCCTGTTTTTGCAATTCTTGCTCACCATATCCGTATCCGTAGGCACATGGGATGCATATTGTATAGGAATTCTCCCCGCTTATTCCTCTAGACTTAGATGAAAAACCAACATTAAATACATTTTTTAAGGTTCCTCCAAATTCGCCACATATTAGACCATTCACGGAGCCACAGTTTCCTATATTTCCACTATTATAGCTATCCTTTACACTCCCAGTTCCAGCACAAACAATGCCTGCTTTCCCAGTGTAAGTGTAGTTAGTTGCGGTCATGCTATGATGTGGTATATCATGCCAAAATGCTTGTATAAAGCCAGAATTATAACTTTCGCTTATATCAAAGTGCTTACTCTTTGCCAACACTCCTGCTGCATATGCCCCTCCAACAATTTTCCCACAGTTAAAACTTTGACTTATTACCGCTTCGGCTGCATTACATACAATACCTGCCGCTCTTGCATATCCTGATTCCATATGAGCTTCTGCAACACCATAGTCCGGATTAGATATTTCTCCATAATTGCCACCTCTATGAACGGTTATTGCATGCCCATTTCCCACAATTCCTCCAGCGCAGTCGCCTGTAATATCTCCATAATTTCTCACGTCTGAGAGTTCTATATCTGCTGTACTCTTTCCAACAATACCTCCTGCAATGCTGGAGATTTCTTCTGATTTTACACTCGCTCTATTTTCAAAAACACCTTCCAGCTTTCCGCCGTTTAAGCCGCAGATTCCGCCAATATTAAGAGGATTCAGCCCATCCATACCCTGCACCTTACCGCTTAACACTTTACAGTCTGCAATGAGCCCTGCTTCTGCATTTTCTGCAACGACACCGGCTGCGTAACGAGTTCCTCTTACATCTATATTTTTTAATACAATGTTCTTGACGGTACCTTCGTTGCAGCCGAAGAGTGCCGCGTATTTTCCACTGCTCACTTTAAGGTTACTAATGGTGTATCCGTTTCCATCGAAGATGCCTGCGAAGGCACCTGCCTCTGCATTGCCGACTGGTGTGAATTCCTGCTTTTCCAAGTCGATATCGCCCATCAATTTGTAGCTTGCATTGACATCGTTATTCACACAGAACAGATCTGCTCTTGTATACAGCAGGTATGGATTCTCTTCTGTTCCCTCCCCTTGCAAGCCTGTGTCTGCGTAGGCAAAGCTGCAAAAGGCATTCATACTTACAGTCAGTGTAAGTATGAGTAATGTTGTTAAGATTTTTTTCATCTCTTCTCCTCCTAGCTTAATGCCGAAATTTGCTCCGAACCGTTTATCTTTCCTTCATTGCTTCTTTTTTCACCTTGATACTGAAGTTTTGTCTGTAAGGTGATTCCCGATTTCGAAGTATTCTCTAAAGTTAAGTTTGCTGCACGAATATCTGCTCCGCTTATACTTTGCGGAACTTTGCCTGCAATTTTAAGATTCGGAAACTTCCAAGTACAATTCGTATTGTGTAAGTCTCCGCAAATGATCAGCAGTCCTTTGCCTTCTATGGTAACACCGGAAAGCTTGGCATCACTGCCGAGATTCAAAACTGCACCCTCTTCCAAAGTAATGCTTCCGCTTGTCCACTCTGTGTACTCTTTCACATTTAAGACAGCTCCTTGTTTTACGATGATGTCCGCACTATTACTGTTCATATTTTCATGGATGTTCAGTGTTGCGCCTTCTTGCAAGGTAACTAAGGCACCTTTGTTAAGATGCAATGTTCCCGGAATGGTATAGGTTTTCCCAACGCTGATATTCCAACTTCCCGTTACCGTCATATCGCCTTTTGCCAATTCTTCCATTTCTAAGTCGCTTAAGGCGCCGACCTGTATATTCTTACCTTTTATCAATTTTTTGCAGTTATTTTTAAACTGATCTGTTACATTGATAATGCTGTTAATTGTCACACCGCCTTTTGCATTATTGTCAATAAGCAAAGATTTTGCGATTGTTGCAGCAGTGTTGTTGAATGTCTGCGGTGTTTTTCCGTTCAAGATCAATTGATTTACATTGATGAGCGCTCCTGCTGAAACATCACCCTTGACTTCCAAGCTTCCGCCTGAAAAACTTCCGTCTATAGCAGCATCATTCGCTGCTATGATTTGTGCCCCTTCCGCAAGTTCTAAGCTTCCGCCTTTCTGCACAAAATCGTTTGTATGTAGGCTTCCGCTTTCTTCCATTCGGTTGGTACCGTTTACAAAGATGGTCCCGGAAACGTTGATCGGATTACTGCAAGTCCAGTTTTCTGCTGATATCGAGCCTTGTATCACATCTCCCTCTGCTCTTGCCTTCGCAGTCAGGGTCATGCTTTTCCCTTGCCTATAGCGAGCACCGCTTTCCGTATAAATCAAATCCGATATGCTGATTGGAGAATTTATAAGCAATCCCTTCTTCGAAGTATTGCAGTTTCTTAATTCCTCCAGCTGCAATGTTTTTGTGCTTTGAATCGTTTGCGGTGTGCTTCCTTCCAAACAAAGATATTTTAAGCTCGGTGTCTGTGTTGTTATATTGACATCGCCGCAAAGATGCAGAAAACGCTCTCCTTCAATCGTTCCGCCCGCATACAGTATATCTCCAGCGACCCTCGTAAAGGCACTGAGGTTCAGCAAATTACAGTCAGTGGTTACATGCAAACCATCAAGGAAAATCGTAGTCCCTCCGAATGCAACATCTCCGTAGAGGTGCCCTGTTCCCTCCAAAACAGTCGCTTGCGAAGTCGCATAGTCACGAAAGCTTAAGTCCGAATAGCAATAGCCCCCATCTATCGTACAGTTTCCGGTTACAGTCAGGCGCTTCGCATTGTGAATTTTTGTGCTTGGGTTTGAAAATACTTCCGTAATGGTTTGTTCTCCGGTCACGTCTACACCCAATTCCGCTGTGCTGTCAATGTATAAAGCTGAAAAAGTTCCTTTACCACTGATGATCTGCTTTGGCGCAAAGGTAAAATAAGTGTCTGCATATGCCCTCTGCCCATCTCCGCACAGCCGCACTCTCCCTTGTATCGCGCCGTCATTGTTGATGTCACCTTTTATCTGTATGCCTGCATTTGATGCCGTCACTGTTCCTTGATTTTCAAAATCATAGCACAGGATCCCATCCGTGCGCTCATTAGAGGAAAGAATCTCTAAATCTGACTTGTTTGTCAGCTTGTTGGATACAAAGAAACTTGCATCCTCCGTTCCGATGTTGAAAGATAATTTTCCATTGTTTGTGACTTCGCCAAAGTTCGCCGCCCCGCCGTAAACATTAATTTGGGAAGTCCCGTTTGCGGTTATGAATGGGATATATAGATTGTCAAAGATTTCCTTCGCCTCATGTGCAGTAGCTGTTCGACTAAACGTAATTTTTGCATCATTGAGGCAGACTCCTCCCATCAGCCGCGTATCAATTTCTGCAATTCTGTAATTTTTATTTGTCCCTGTAACTTCTCCATAAATGAGCGGTTTATCACCAATCGTTTGTGATTGTATCGTCAAAGTATCCCCATCTGTCAATGTCAGCGGCTTTCCCCCTATCGAAGAAGTGCTGCAGCCCATAAGAATATCTATTCCGCTTTGATAATATTGTTTCCACCGTTCATAAAGGCTACCATCACTTACCAGCGTTCCAATCCAAGATTCCAACTGATATTTTACAGAATCATATGCATTCTCCTCTCCATATAAGCGTATTTTTTTTAATAATTCTAATTCGTTAATGATTGTCTTTGCAGCTTCTTCATTTGGATTTTTTCGGTATTGTTCTAAATCGTTTTCACAAATTTGCGCTACCTCTTTCGCAATCCTTTCAATATACAAACATATAAATATTTTCTTAGCAGTGTCCTTTAATCCGGTCACTTTGTTTCCAACCCACACGCCTAAATCTACTGCTAAACCAAGGTTTGATATGCACTCACCCAGTGATGGCATATACACGGTCTGTCCACTTTTAATAATGCCGGAAAAGTAGTCATCCAATGTACTCATGAGAGTTTTGGTAACCTTCGTTTTTATAAAATTCGTAACATCATTCTGGCTTCGCAGGTACGATGTCATTCCTTCATAGTTAATAATTTTACTATCCCCTGCCTCTCTCGCAATCCTCGCATATCGATTTAAAACCGTCTGTAAGTCTACATCGTCTGTTTGTTGGGCAATATATTGAAAGGTTTCGACCAAACTCTCTGTTTGGTTCGCAAGTGATTCCAGCATGATAGCATACTCCATCTGATAAGATCCAAGTTTCAGCAGCTTTCCTGCTCCGTTTAGCACCTTCATTGTCTCGTCAAACATATAGTCTTTGAATATCTCCTCCATTTCAGAAGGCGTGTCGTCTTTTGCTATCAAACATTCAAAAGCGGTAATACTACTTAAAAAAGCAATTGACTGAATTTTTTCTTTCAGTTTTGCATCTCTGCTAAGAATCTCATTTGTATTTCCTAAATAGCCTTTTAAGTCTTCCTCATATGCACTGAGCATATGTTCTGTGTACTTTTCAATGGTGACCTCATATTCTCCGTAGTCCGGTATCGTTTTATCTATGATAATTGTGGACTCACTTCCTCCTGACAATCCTATGAAATCTTTCAGTGCAGCTTGATATGCCTTAACCTTTTTTAGAACCTTGCTTCGCTGTCGCAAATTTTCCAAGTTGCTGTCCTCTTCTAAAAGGGTTTCTCCCCATGACGCTGTGTAGTTTGATTTAATGAGTTCGTTAAAAATCGATTCATACTTCAGCTCATCTACGCTAGTGACAATATCATCAAGTGTTTTCATTGCTGCGTCGTTTGAATCCAGCCCATAATATGATTTAATAAAATCTACCATATTGTTTCCTGCATCCGAAACATATTCACCTGAGTTTGCATATACCTCCAGTGCACTCAAGACTGCAGCAAGTCCAGCATGCTCCCTACAATTATTTAAAGCATATTGCATAAGCAGAGTTTCTTTGCTCTGACCTACGGTCTGTATCATCGCATATGGATTGTTCGAAACATCTCCATCAAGCAATGTCTCCAGCACCCATGGCCGTTCTTGCAGAATCGCATCTAACAGTTCCATATTTGTTCTTTCTCCAATATTCGTTGCAGACTCCTCCGCAAATGCCACTGACGGTATAAGTGTGACAATCAGCACGATGCACATCCAGATGCAAAACAGTTTCCGTCTCATTCTTGTTCTCCTTTTTATGGTTAATTAGTGATTGAAATGTGTGAATTTTATGTTTATTCTTAATTATATCAGGTTTCCCTTTCCTTTCGTTCTACTTGTAATTTTATGCATTTCAAATGTAACAAGTTTCAAAATCCGCGCACAATAAAACAGTGGCCGTAAAATGAGCACTGTTTTATTGTGTATTAGCTTACCTTCGGCAGCTTTTCATAACCTTTCCAGCTTGCGATGTGGCGTTCGAGGATCATTAAATCCGATGCTGTAATTTTGCCATCTCGATCTACATCGGCCTCTCGTCTTCCGATATATCTGTAATTATCCCAGTCTGCCAGATAGCGTTTCAGCCAAAGTGCGTCTGCAAAATCTGTTTTATCGTTCTTGTCAATATCTCCGTATTTCACATATCCTCTGATTTTCAACATGTTTCCATATAAGCTATAGTTTCCCTCTTTGAGTTGAACAACATATTGAACATAATCTGAACTATGTTGGAAGCTTTTGTCGACTTTTATTTCCCAATAGTAATAAGTTTCTCCGTTTTCTTCAAAAGTCCCGGATTCTCCTACCCCTATTCCAACTGCATCATGCGTATCACCCGGTGTTATGCTAAACTGAAGGCTATCAGGATTTGAGCTGCCCTTTATCAGGTTTTCTTTTGCGATGAAATAAAAATGCTTATTTTCGCCTGCCGTATTATAGTCAAACAAGTCCGCTATGAATGCCTCTTCCGTATAAGTTTGTGAAGTAAAGCATCCTGCAGTAGGAAGTACAACCTTGCTCTTAAAATAGTATTCTTGTTTTCCATCGTTATAAGTAATCGTATACTCTCCAACATGTTTACTTACTAAACTAAACGCCCCACTGTCTTCGTCAAGAGTTGCTGTAACCCCATCGGTTGCGGAAATATTATTAACCGGATAGTATTCTCCATCTTTTAATACGGCAAAATATCCCTCTCTTGCCCATGGAGTATTATATACAAGGTTCATTTCTGTCCTTGGATAAAGAGTCGAATTTCCTTCTGCCGGTCTTAATTTTCCATTTTCTACCTGTGCATCGTCTTTATACACCCAATGCAACTGCTGTTCCGGTCTGATTGCCCCAGTATCGAACATTTCGATTGAAAAACAATGATTGTCAGTACGCATTTCCCAGCTTTCGCTATGATTTCCTTCCGCAGTGTATGTGATCGGTACCGTTATTTTGTAAATCCAATAGGTTATTCTGCCTTCTTTAACTTTGCTTTGCACTTCAATCTTGATTCCTGCAGTATCTTCTTCACCTCTACTATTGCTCGACAGCTTTATTTCATCGCTTTCAGTATCTTCTGAGTCATCTCTGAATAAGTAGAAGTAGCATTCTGTGCCGTCTTCGCTTTTTTCAATCGCATCCTGCACCCAAAATTGTTTATACAGATAATTTTCAGCCGTTTTTTCAGGTTTTGCAAAAAAGCCGGAGGAAGGCAATGAATATATCGCATTAATTCGATATGTTTGTCCTTTATAGGCTGCGGTTATTTCATAGTCCCCAATTTTAGTAATTCTGCATGAATAACTGTCATCGTCTGCTTTCACACATATTACATTTTCAGGAGTAGAAACTGACGTTACGGCATAATACTCGGTTCCTTCTTTAACAGCGAAATAGCCGTTATAGCTCCAACCATTCCCCCCAAATAATTTTCTTCTTGCTAAAGTTGACAGACTGTTCATGTCCTTAGATTCCAGTTTTCCGTCACTGCCTAATGTCACATCATAATCATCAAAGAAATACAACTGCTGACTCGGCGGTACTATACTTGCATCATACATCTTAATATATTTCCAATAATCATACCAACCTTCCCCCTTGTCATAAACGATTCTAATGCGTTCTTGATAGGACTTTTCTATATCATATTGATATTGATTAGAAACTGCAATTTGAAATATCACATACTCTTTTTCGTCAAAAAATTTAGTCTCATATTGGGCAATTGAAATCCCCGGTATGCTTTTTTCTTCCCAATTTCCCTCACCGGTTTCTTCATTACCTATATATTCGGTAAAAAATGCTCGTATCTGAGATTTGGTAAAGCCGTCTGTCGGAGCAATGCAGTAAAAATATGCTTCTTTTCCGTCTTCGCTCTTCTCTACAGCATCTGCGTAATAGAATTCATCTAAATAGTTTTCTTCACTTCTATTACTCGTACTGTAAAATCCGATTTCCGGTAATTCTACATTAAAATTCAGTCGATATTCTGCTTCATTATCTGTCGCTATAATATGATATTTACCAAATTCGCTCCACTCAACTTTATATAAGTACGGTGTGTCTGCATATTCGGTTACAGATATTCCCTCCGTTTCGGAAGTCTGTACTGTCCGCAGCGCATAGTATTCTCCGTTCTTTTTCACAGCAAAATATCCTTCCATACTGCCTGATTTATCATTCCAGCGAATCTGCTTGTATGCTCTACCATCTAAGGATCCTTCCGAATCGCTGCTTAAACTCATTTTTCCTGATTCATCAATTTCAATATTTGATGAATCATAAAACCAATACAATTGTTCTTCTTCCGAAATTTCTGTAGAATCGTAAATAATAATGCTCTTAGTGCGCGACATACCCTCTTTTCCATATGCAATTCTCAAATTTTTCCGGTTAGCATATGGGTTTTGATAAGCATCTGAAACCGTAATCTTCCATACTGCATATTCTTCATTACCGAATTCTTTAATTTCCGGGCTTCCGGCAGAAAGACCGGTTATAATAGTTTCACTCCAAAGTTGATCATTGGTTTCTTCATTCCAAGTCCATTTCCCAAAGGACAATTCCATTTGCTCTGTTGCATATCCATATGTCGGTGCAATCAAATAAAAATATGATTCTGTTCTGTCTGCATTTTTATCGCTCGCAGTTGTATAATAGAATTCATCTAAATAAGCTTCTTCATTTCGGCTACTTGTGCTGTAAAATCCGATTTCCGGTAATTTTGCATTAAAATTCAGTCGGTACTCCGTCCCATTATCTGTCGCAGTAATGTGATATTCACCGAATTTGCTCCATTCAAGTTTATATAAATACAGTGTGCCTGCATATTCGTTTAAAGATATTCCCTCTGTTTCGGAAGTCTGCACTGTCCGCAGCGCATAGTATTCTCCGTCCTTTTTCACAGCGAAATATCCCCATGTACTGCCTGATTTATTTTCCCAATAAATCTGCTTGTATGCTCTACTATCTAAGGTTCTCTCCGAATCGCTGCTTAAACTCATTTTACCGGACTCGTCAATTTCAATTTCTGATGAATCATCTGAATCATAAAACCAATACAATTGTTCTTCTTCCGGAATTTCTGTAGAATCGTAAATGCGAAGCCATATAGTTCTTTCGTTTGTTCCACTGCCATATATAATTCTCAAGGTCTACCATTCGTTATATGGGGTTCGATAAGCATCTGAAACTGTAATCTTCCATACTGCATATTTTTCATTATCGAATGTTGCCATTTGTGGCGTTCCGATTTCCCTTCCGGATATTTTCTTCTCAGTCCATACATTGCCTTCTATTTCTTCTTCACTCAGCCACTTGCCGAAAGAAACTGATATCTGATTTAAACTATAATCATATGTCGGTGCAATCAAATAGAAATAGGCTTCTGTATTATCCACATTTTTTTCCACGGCATCGATATAATGGAATTCATTATCAATATAGGTTCCCTCGCTTCGAGTAGCATTACTATAAAATCCAATTTCCGGTAACTTTACATTAAAATTCATTCGATATTCTGTTCCATTATCATCTGTCGCTGTAATGAGATACTCACCAAATTTGCTCCACTCAACTTTATATAAGTACGGTGTGTCTGCTGATGCGCTTAAAGATATTCCCTCTGTCTTTGAAGTCTGTACTGTCCGCAGTGCATAATATTCTCCGGCCTTTTTCACAGCGAAATATCCTTCCATACTGCCTGATTTATCATCCGAATAAATTTGGGTGTCTGCTCTATCATCCAAGGAGTCTTCCGATTCACCGCTTAAGCTGATTTTTCCATCTGTACTAATTTCAATTTTGGATGAATCATAAACCCAATACAATTGTTCTTCTTCCGAAATTTCTGTAGAATCGTAAATAGTAATGCTCCTAGTGTGAGATCTATTCTCACTCCCATACACAATCCTCAAGTAGTGCCAGTCGCCATATGGGTTTCGATAACTATCTGAAACTGTAATCTTCCATACTGCATAGTTTTCATTATCGAATGTTGCCATTTGTGGCGTTCCGATTTCTATTCCGGATATTTTCTGCTCAGTCCATACATCGTCTTCTGTTTCTTCATCGCTCGACCACTTGCCAAAAGAAACTGACATTTGATTTAAACTAGAATCATATGCCGGTGCAATCAAATAAAAATAGGCTTCTGTATTATCCACATTTCTTTCCACGGCATCGACATAATGAAATTCATCCCTGATAATATTTTCTCCGGTTCGTGCGGGAGTATAATAAAATCCAATTTCCGGCAAGGAGATATGACACTGTACTGCGCCTGCATTCTCCGTAAGCGCTTTGATATTGACATCTCCGCATTGCAAAGGGGTCAAGCGATAGTTTTTGACTCCGTTTGTTTCAGAACAGGTCATATTCAAAAATGCTGCATCTGTTTCTGAAAGTTCTGCCACATTCACTTGATGCAATGTCTGATTTTGATAGGTTACAAAAGTTATATTACTGCTTTCTTCCATCGACAGTTGTATCTCTGTTTTCAAAAGATCCGAAAGGGTATATCCACCGTCTCCGCAGAAGATTCTAACAGTATCGCTTGTTTCGCTTGTAGGTTGAACATCCCAGCTATTCACAACATACAGCTTGCCTTCTACTAGGGATGTATTTGCTTCCTTTTCAATTTTTATAGTAACAGCTTTCTCTGTTTCACCATTTTTAAAAATCAGTCTTGCTGACTTTCCCACCATATCTTCTGTAATAAACCTAGGATGAATGTATAGCGGTGCAAGCGCTGTACCTGCATCATACTTTATGGTATCTCCTTGTGTAAAGACATTTTCCATCCCTTCTGTTTCACAACGATCGAAGTTAAAGAATCCGTTGCAAGCACAATCGGTGAAAATATACCTTTGTACAATCTCTGTGTCTCCCCCATCATCCTCGTCACCCGAATAGTAGTAACTTACCAAAGGATTATAGGTATATGTCATGCTGTTACCAAAATTGCTGCCATTGCTCCAAATACGCTCTATAACTCCTGCATCTTCAGTAGGACTAATTTCGGATATTGCTTGTCCTCGCTTAAGAGTGTAATGCGTAGATGCCGTATAGTTCTGTCCTCCTACAACCCAGTTCACTGTAATATCATAAGTTCCCGCAAGCGTTGTTAAGTACTTATAGGCATCCAGTCCTAAATCAAAATGAAAATTACAGTATATCTCTGCAATATCATTATCTCCTTCATAATACCAAATACCATAGTCAATGCCCGGAATGGAATCGCTTTTTTCGAACCCTTTCTCAATTGAGAGTTTTTCTCTTCCAAGCTCATTCCCTGCTTTTTCTATAATAATTTCAGTCTCAGATATATTTTCCGCTACGTTAAATGTTCCATTGTCACCAGTTCCAAAGCTGAACCACCAATCGGTGCTGTATGGAAGCCGCATCACTTCTTCTTGTTCGGATGATATCTCATATACAAGCTCTTCCTCTTCATTTTCCTGTGTAACAGCAATCGTCCCTGCTATCGCATTACTCGTACTTGCCGCCTGCACCTCCGGGCTTGCAACAGCTTCATTTTCCATGTCGATATCAGCTTCAGTCAATAAAGATGTATCCTCTGCAAATGCCATCGATGGCATAAGCGTCACAATCATTGCAATGCACATCCATACACAAAACAGTTTCCGTTTCATTTTTTCCTCCTTGAGTTTTCAAAAAATCAGCTCCGGCGAACATTTGTCTTGCCAGTTTGCCTAAATCTATATATAAACCTTCCCCCTATTATACCAATTTCCCCCTTTATATTCACCGTGCAGTAATTTTTAGCCTCCGAAGTGTAACATATTGTCGGTATATCTTGCGAATGCAATGCGGCTGTCCTGTATATACGCACGACTGACCTGAACCTGTCTGCCGTCAAACAGGACAAACTCTTTTCTCCTCAAAGTCCGTACCTTAGATAGGTTAATGATAAAGCTGTTATGGCATCTATGAAAATTCCTTGGTAATTTGTCTTCGATATCACGAAATTTTCCATAGAAACAGCACAATTCCTCTCCATCTTTGCCACGCACAACAATCTTGCGCTTGTCTTTTTCAAACAAAAAAATCTGCTCAAACGGTACCACAAACCGTCCGCTTTTATTCTCCACATAAAAGCAGTTTTGCTTCGCCTCAAGCAGATGATTGTGCGCGATTGCAAGCGCTTTTGTCAAAGCCTCTTCGCGCACCGGTTTTTGCAAAAAATAGATGTGGTTTACATCATACACATCCTCATAGTAATCGTCGTAGCCGGACATAAAAATAATCTGCGCGTCGGGAAACCTCTCCAGAAGTTTGTCTGCAAGCGTAATCCCATTGCAGCACCCCAGCTCAATATCGAGGATAAAAATCCCCTCCGAAAAGTCATTATCCTCTAACGCCTCAAGCATGCGTTTTCCGTTATTGTACGACAAAATCCGGTGTGCCCCCTGCACATCGGCTGTCTTTAGTTTCTCTTTTAAATCGGTTAGAATCTCTTCGCGGTCGTCACAAATTATGATGTCTGTCATCTGCATTTCTCCTAAATCGGTATTGCAGTCATCGCCTCGAATGATTCCCCATAATCCTTATAATCCACCACACCTTTATGTTTTTTCACGATTCTCTTTACAATTTTCGTTCCCAAACCGTGATTCTCTTTATCTTCTTTCGTTGTTTTCATGTTCTTTTCCAGCGGCACTGCATCGCTCTGCTTGGAATTTGTCACACGCAAAACCCACTGCCCCGATGCAGTAAAGCTTTTCAGGCGCACCCACGGCTGTGAAGTTTTTTCCGCCGCTTCCATCGCATTATCCAGCAAGTTCCCGAGAATCCCCACATATTCTTCTCCCGAAAATCCCTCCGAAGGGAACGCAGTCGTTTCCATCTCCAGCTGTATGCCGCGGTCATCGCATTCCTTACGCTTATATGCCAGCAATGCGTCCACAATCGACTGTCCGGTAAGGTTTCCGCCGATATACTGCCTGCATTGTTCAGAAATTGCCAGCGCAGTTTCGGTATCGCACGATTCTTTCTCGATTTCCTTAAGCAGACTGCGAATGCTTTGTTCATAATCCTGTAGAGCCTTTTGCTGTTCTTGCTGAAGCTGTTTATGTTCATTCAAGTGACGATTTTTCTTTCCGGCATTTTGTGCTCGCCAAAAAACGAATGCCACCACTACAAACAGTATCGCTCCAATTACAATCACTAATGTCCTTACTTGTTCATCTGTCATAATTCCTTCTCCCCTGCTACGGTTTCTGCCACAAGACGATTCTTTAAATCGTGGCGAATTTCACGCAGCTGAAGCTGCGTTTCGAGTACTTTTTGATAATACTCGTATTGATCCTGCATCTGTATTCGCAGTCTGCGGTTTTCCCGCTGCAGTCGAATGAGGGGCAACACCAACGAAAGGAAAGCCAAAACAGCCAACCAAACGCTGTACAATGCATATAAAACAACCCAGATTCCTCCCAGTTGCTCCTCAGCGCTCGTTATAAACGTCCTGCTGCCCATAAGATACAAGACATCCGCGATAGCATATCCCAGCGAAAAAATCCATTTTTCCCGCTCGTTTAGGTATTCGAGCAGCAATATGCATTTGCGACAGATCAGAATTGCCGCAAGATAGCCAAGAAATATCCCCATCGCCTTCAGCATGCCATCTGCCTGTGTCATCGTTTCCGCTACAAACCAAGTCTGATTGCTTTTTCCTGTAAAAAGACCATAGACGGTTGTCAGAACAGAAATGATAGCCGTTCCGAATGTATTATAGACGAATACATAAATCATGAATAGAATTAACATCAGTCTGCGCGCGCCGTTTTTCATGAGCGGAATCAGCCCAAGGAGATCAAGCGCCGAGGCAAGTCCCAGTATCCATCCGTTTGCTTCTGTCACATAATTCATCGCCCAAAGTTCCACCAGTCCCAGCGCGGTTACCACAGTCATCGAGATTTTCACCGGGAAGCGGAACCATTGATGAAAGATTGCATAGACTGCTATAATCTGCGAAAAGCAGCCAAGAAAAATTCTATATATACTGACGAAATTAAAGTCCATTTTTACCTCGCACACCTTCAAATTTTTTGCTCTTAATTCTTCTCCCTTGATACAGTTTCCGCCACAAGGCGATTCTTTAAATCGTGGCGGGTTTCACGTAGCTGCATCTGCGTTTCGAACACTTTTTGATAATATTCGTACTGTTCCTGCATCTGTATTCGCAGCCGTCTGTTTTCGTGCCACAGCCGAATGAGCGGCAGCACTAACGTCAGCGTAGTGAAAACCGCCAGCCCAATAATATAGATTGCGTATACGGCAACCAAAAAACCGCCCAGCATAGCCTCTGAACTTGTTGCAAAAATTCGAGTAATCATCATTCCTGCAACATCCGTAATGATGAACCCCAGTGAAAAAACCATTTTTCCCGTTCGCTCAGATATTCAAGCAGCAGGATACATTTACGGCAAATCAAAATCGCTGCCGCATAGCAGAGTATTGCGCCCGTCCATTTCAGCACGAAATCCGCCTGCGTCATTGTTGCCCCTATAAACCAAGTCTGGTTGCTTTTGCCTGCGAGAATACCGTAAACGGTAGTCATAGCAGAAATGACAATCCCTCCGAAGGCATTATATATGAACGCATAAATCATATATATAATCAGCATCAGTCTGCGCATGCCTTTTTTCATCAGTGGGATCAGCAAAGGCGTCTGAAGCGTCGCAAGAATTGCCAATATCCACCGCGTTTCGTCCGTCACGATTTCATTTGCGCACAGCTCCATTGTTTTCAGTGCTGCGACCACAAGAAGCGTAGTTTGGGCTGAAAAGCGAAACCATTGATGAAACAAGGCATAGACTAAAATAAGCTGTGTTGAAATTCCTATTAAATAAGCAGGTATGCCATTAAGTCCAACATCCAATACTTGTTCTCCTTCTCAGAACACTTTCTATTTCTGATTATGCTTTGCATTATAAGCACAATTTCCTGCTACAATTTTAGCGGATAATCCGCTAAAAGTCAATTCCATCGCGTTGTTTCTGCCCTTTTTAGTGGATACTCCGCTAACTTGCGAGTTGTTCACTTTGCCATGATAAAATTTTTGTCATAAAAAAGTTATTTCTTGGTTAATTTTAGTATTTTTAGTTTTTGGGGGAAGATATAATAAACATGTACAGAAGAATCAGAGATTTGCGCGAGGATAGCGATTTGACACAAAGAGAGATGGGTGAGATTCTGCATTGTTCCCAGCGTGTTTACAGCAATTATGAACGGGGCGATCTTGACATCCCAACCGATATTTTAATCAAACTTGCAAATTTTCATCATGTTTCAACAGACTATCTGCTTGGACTGACAAATCGCAAAGAGCCATACGTATAAAAACACGAAAAATCCCCCGCTGCAGTGCGTACTACTGTGTACACTCCGAAAGAGGGGGATTATTTAATTCCTTATTCGTTCTTTTCCAATGCCATTGTTTCTGCAACCAGTTTGTTTTTCAAATCATGGCGTACTTCACGCAGCATTTGCTGTGTTTCCAACACCTTACGATAGTACTCGTACTGCTCTTCCATCTGATTTCGCAATTCCCGGTTCTCACGCCGCAAGCGAAGAAGCGGAAGCATCAAAGTCAATACGCCAAGCAGTGCCATTCCTACATTGTAAATGCCGTACAGTGTCACAAAAAATCCGGCCATATATTGACTCGAATCCTCCATAAAGGTCCGTGTCACGAAAGTGAACAGCAAGTGCAGCCCAACCAGACCAACTGAAAAAATCCATACTTCTTTTTCTGTAAGGTATTCCAGAAGGAGAATGCATTTTTTTGTAATCCAAAAAGATACCACATAGCCGATTATCATTCCGATATATTTTATGATGTAGTCTGCTTGCGTGGCGGTTTCATCTAAAAACCATGTCTGACTGTCTCTTCCCATAAGCATGCCGTAAAGTGCCGTAAGGGCTGCAATAATCGCGATGCCAAGTATATTAAAAAGCAGGCACTGAATTTCGTATAAAATGCACGCCTTCCGCCGATATCCCCACTTTACTAGTTGTATCTCCGCAGCTGCATCCACCAGAAATATGATTGAAAGAATCCATCCGCTTCCAAAAGGAGTCAGCAGAGCCGATACATCGTCAATGAATACAAATACCGCTGCCAGACCTAAGGTTTTCTTAACGGAAAAACGAAGCCATTGGCGAAACAAAATCCAGAAAGTCGAGACTGTTGCGGTGAAATAAATGGAACTTTCAATTATTTGATTGATTGTAATATCCGTATTTATGTTCATATTCCTTTAACTGCAAGCAGCATGTGCGATGTTGCAAGCTGCTCCGGTGTCGGGTCGACTGTAATCCAGCGTCCGTCAACATAACATTCGTTCCACCAGTGGTCGAGCTTGGTGATGTTCTCTTCTGTCGACCAGTTGTTGTACTCTGTTCCGTTAAGACTGATGTGGTGTCCGTTTACAATCCTAGTCGGAATTCCCTGCGCTCTGGCAAGCGCGCAGACTGCTGCCGAATAGCCGACACAGGTTGTAGCGACCTTTCCGTCTTCACTGTTTGCACTCTTTTTCTTGTTTCTCATGTTATAGAGGTTCTTGTAAGGATCAACATACTGCTTCGAACTCGTTCTAAAAGCAACATCGTCATAGTAGAAGTTTTCTGCAACATATTCATAAATCTTCAAAAGCTTTTCGTAATCTGTCATTGCACCCTTTACAACCTGATTGGAAACCGTCTTGAAGTATTTTACCTTTTTGCTTGTTACGGATGCAACCGTCTTGGTTACAGGGTCGCGGAAGCAAACCGTCTTGACATCGCTTAGGTTTGTTTTCTTGAAAGCGGAAGCTTTTTTCTTCTTGTTGGCGTTCTTATCGATGCGCGCATTTTCGCTGATAACCTTATCGTACTGCAAAATCGAGAAGTGTCCGTTGGTTACACGGAATGCGCAGTTTTTATAGATAACCGGTCCCGGTTTCGAGCCTAACTGCTTCGTAATCAGCAAAACATAATCGCCGCTCATCTCGCCTTTCAGCTTCGTCGAGTTCTGCAGTTCAAAAGAAAACTTATTATACTCGCCCATATCCGTCGGAGCAGCACGTCCTGCCCAGTCACTCGCATTGCGGCCTTTCTGGCGCACAGAGATATTATACTCCGCAGCCTTCACCGGATACCAAGGTCTGAACTTCCGTCGGAAAGCCGGCACTCTTGAGTGCAGCGGATACAGGTGCCGGAATCATCGATATCACTAAGGACAAAGCCAAGACTAAGACTAATTTTCTCTTCATTTTCATTTGCTGTATCCCCTTTTCATTTTTAAAATTCCATCACAAGGCCGCAGCGAAGCTGATGGAGCTTGTCGCCAAGTTCCTCTTTGAGAATCGCATAGGCTTTATCTCCGGTGCAGTGGCCGGTACACACATATTGTATGCCGGTTTCTTTGACCCGCTTGGCGAATTCGCGAACTTCTGCCGCCGATTTGTTGTAGAGGTGAAATCCTCCGATTATCGCATGAACCTCTTTGTCCGGAAAAGTTCGTGCAACCTCGTTTATGATATTAGCCGCACCACCGTGGGAACAGCTGTTAAAAATCACAAGACCCTTGTCGGTCTCAAACACCAGACTCTGTTCATGCGAAAAATTGTCCGGATGCCATCCGTCAGCTCTGCGTTGGTACATGTGCTCCCGTCTTCCGATTTTTTCGAGGTTCGGTGTCTTATGCGGGATGAGGTAGACTCCGTCCGCAATTTTCGTGTCATCTTTTGCAAAAACAAATCGGTCCGGATATTCCTCGAGTATTTTCTTCGGTATCCCTATGTATTTGCTGAAAAACCACCACTTTGTATAGCAGTTTTCATCGCAGGTTTCCCGCACATAAAACTTTGCTTCATCATTTGTGAGGAAAAATTTCTCCATTCCGTTTGCGTGGTCATAGTGCGCATGCGAAAGGACTGCCGCGTCCACGGCTTTAAGATCCATTCCGAGTCTCGCAGCGTTTTCGGCAAACAAATCCGATGCTCCCGCGTCGAGCAAAATATTCTGCCCGTTGTATTCTATGTATATGCAAAGTCCCCACTCGCCTTTGAGGTCTTCACTTTTCTTGTTGTCTACAATTACCGTTGCTTTCATGTCTTCCCCCTTTATTCCGGAATATCTCCGACTCCGTTTAGAATCAGACGCGGTCTGTACGGGAAGAGGTCGACTTCTTCTCTGCTCGTCACTCCCGACAAAACAAGAATCGGATCCAGTCCGCTTTCCACTCCGCCTATGATATCTGTATCCATACGGTCACCGATCATTGCAGCTTCCTCAGAATGCACGCCCAGCATCTTCAGTCCGGTTCTCATCATAAGAGGATTCGGTTTTCCCACGAAATATGCCTGCTTTCCGGTCGCCATCTCAATCGGCGAGATGAGTGCCCTGCATGCCGGAATAATTCCTCTGGTCGAAGGTCCCGTCATATCGAAATTGGTTCCAATCAGCTTCGCTCCGCCGCGGACCAGGGACACAGCCTTGCAAATCGTCTCATAATTATAGCTTTGGCTCTCGCCGACGATTACATAATCGGGATCCTTGTCCGTAATGGCAACTCCACACTGATAAAGTGCTCCGACCAATCCCGGTTCTCCGATTACATAGGCATTGCAATGATGTGTCTGCTCGCTCACAAACTTTGCGGTTGCCATCGCACTTGTATAGAAATGACTTTCGTCAATGTCCATTCCCATATTCTGCAGTTTCAGTTTCAGCTCGAGCGGTGTCTGTCCGCTGTTGTTGGTCAGAAACAAGAATTTCTTCGCTTCTCTGTTAAGCCAGTCTACGAATTCCCTGACTCCCGGCAATAAATTGCCGCCGCGGTAGATTACACCGTCCATATCACAGATAAACCCTTTTTTTGCTCTCAATTGCTCCATATAATTCCTCCTTATCTTAAAGCTGCATCCTCAAATAAGCTCCTTATCCAAAAGAAAATCAATTAAATTTATATGCAAAATACCATTATCATCATACCAGCGCTTGCCAATATCCCGCCGCACTACAATTTTAGGAAAGGAATCGCCGATAAGAGTAAAT
>UMLR01014031.1_pt1 | contig 27981 bp, 12 predicted proteins | sample 1966741 | NCBI WGS metagenome assembly UMLR01 (sample SAMEA4836207, study PRJEB28245) | human gut metagenome | biome: gut microbiome; material: fecal sample | place: Denmark | collected 2008 | reverse complement strand
TACACGACCGCCGTCATTATAATTTTACCAATGTATACAATATTGGCAATATCCTTTTAAAAACAATCTTATTACCTTTAAAAGATACATCCGCACGAAATCTTATGCAAAATACATCGCACATCCGCCGGATGTATCTTCATCAACTTAAAATACCTATCATCTTCTATTCCATGAATGCAACCGGCAATTATCCTTTAATCATAATTCTGATTCTGGGTGTATAATCCAGGTATGTAGAACAACTGATTATAAGGTATCGGGAAGAACTCGTTCTTGCCTGCCGTAAAGTGAGCATCGCGGTAATACTGTCCGTAATGCTGTTCCCTGGCACTTGTAACATTGCCGTTTTCATCGTATGATACTGGCGCGCCTTCCATCACGTTGCCGTTGTGGTCGAAGAAGCTGTATGTAGAGTTCTGCTCGCTTGCGAAGTAAGCGTTAAGTGTCTGAGAAGCAACACCCCAACGGCGCAGGTCGAAGAAGCGTCCGTTCTCCATAGCCATCTCAAGACGGCGCTCCCAGCGCAGGCACTTGCGTGCGTTCTCCTTGTTGTCGAAATACGGAGAAACAGGATATTCTGCTATCTGGCACTGGTCGGCAGCATATTCAATGTGCTTGTTCACAGAGTTGGCAGCACGGCGTCTGATATCGTTGATGATGACGCGGGCCTCAGACAGACGGCCAAGTTCGATGAGTGCTTCAGCACGCATAAGCATGACATCTGTATAACGTATTACATAGTCGTTTGTTGCAAAAGCCTGCCATGAATCATTGAATGTTTCACCCTTAGAACGCTGCGGAACTTCCTTAAGCGATGTATAATAGCCATAGTCGGTAGCGTCGCGAGAGTTAGCCATAGTCTGCGTATATTCCTTCTCGTATTTGTATGGGAAAGATGGCATTCCTACAGTATGGAACAATCTCGGATCCCACTTCTGTGCAGTAGGCTGTCCGTTGATAGGATAGTCAACACTGTCGTTGTAATTGTCAAACATCGGCAGACCGTCCTTTGTCTTGAAGGCATTTACGAGGTTCTGAGAAGGCTTGTGGAAATCCCATCCGCAAGACCACATACCCCAGCAGCCGTTAAGCATTACCGACCAGTTGGCACGGCCGTAAGTAGTATGGTCGTCCTCATAGTCAGAACACTGTACTGCAAACACAGACTCTTTACTGTTCTTATATTCGGGAAGGAAAATGTCGCCATAATCCTCGAGATAACCGTAATCAGAGTTGACAACTTCGTCGGTGTATATCACAACGCTGTCCATATAGTTTGTGTTGATGTGGTCAATACCTGTACCTGCTTCATATCCGTTACCCCATGCGAGGTTAAGATAGCATTTTGCAAGGTATGCAGCGGCTGCCACCTTGTTGGCACGGCCGTCCTGTCCCGGCTCTTTTACCGGCAAAACATCGTAAGCAACCTTAAAGTCGCTGATAATCTTGCCGAAGAGTTCTTCATAAGTGTACTGGTCATTTCTTACAGACTCCTGTGTTCCGTCATCTTCTACCCTCTCATCAATCCAAGGTATTTTACGGAATACGGTGAGCAGCTTATAGTAGAAATGACCACGGAGGAATTTAACCTCAGCCACACGCTGGCGTGTAGTCTCGGCTCCGAGCTTGCTCTCGCCGTTACGTTCAAGTGACAGCAATGCACGGTTGCAGCGAGACACGGCACAATAAAGACGATACCACAGCTCGTCCATCTCACCCGGAGTGGTAGAAGTCAGTGTTGTCCATATATCCATGGCATGATATCCTGTATCATTAGGTCCGCTGCCGCCCTTAAGACAGTCGTCAGACGTTATGTCTCCATAAGGAAAGAGATTAAACGGATATGAGAACCAGCAGTCGCCGAGCATGGCGTAAGCAGAGGTAACCATTCCTTCAGGATCAGAGAAGGCCTTATCCTCGTCTACCACAGCAGTAGGAGTATAGTCAAGAAAATCGTCACAGCTTGTCAGCGTAAGGCCCAGGACGCATGCTGCTAATATGCTATATATCTTTTTCATTTTGATAAATCGTTAAAATGTTAGAAACTTAATTGTAATCCGAATGAGAGTGATGTTGACAACGGATAGTTCCAGTCCGGGTTCTCCGGATCAGGACATGTAAGGCTTGAACTCTTTATTGTAAGCAGGTTCTGGCCTGAAAGATAAACGCGTGCACTTGTCATCTTAAGCTTTGAAATAAGACTTGAAGGGAATGTGTATCCCACCTGCAGCGTACGCAGTTTCAGATAAGATCCGTTCTCAACGAAATAGCTTGATGCGCGGCCTTCGTCGGCAGTATTGGTCGTTGACAGCCTCGGGATGGTTGAGCCGGTATTGTTGGTGTTCCATGCGTTGAGCAGTCGGTTACCCTTGTTAGATCCTGCGTCAGTAACAGCCCAGAAGTCTGTCTGGAATTTCTGGTTGTTATAAACATCCTTGTCGTAAACGCCCTGCCAGAACATGCTCAGATCGAAACCTTTATATGTAAGGCCTATGTTGATGCCATAAGAGAACTTAGGAACGGGATTGTAGATCCAATCCTGGTCATCAGAGTTGATAACACCATTCTTGTCGAGGTCGGCGTATTTAAGTCCGCCTACACGCGCATTGGCCTGACCGGATGCATTAACTTCCTCTTGTGTCTGATAAAGTCCCTCAACAACGTATCCTACTATTGAACCATAAGGCTGTCCTGACTCTACGAGATTCTCCTTAGACGTATGAGCATAAGAGCCTGTTGCTGTTTCGGGCAGTGATGTAACCTTGTTGCGGAAGAAGTCGGCGTTGGCGTTGATGTCGAGTCCAAGTCCGCATGGCAGTGTCTTGCGGTATCCGAGCATAAACTCCATACCCCAGTTGCGCAGCGAAGGACCATTCATCCATGTTGCACCACCCTCGCCCTTTGTACCGATATATGCCGGATTGATAAGCATGTCGTCAACGTCCTTGATATACCAGTCGATAGAACCATAGAGCATGTTGTGGAACAGCGTAAAGTCTGTACCTATATTATATTGTGTGGCCGACTCCCACTTCAGGTTTGCATTAGGCAGCTGTGTGGCACGGTATCCAGAAGGGAATGTGCCCGAGCCCTGAAGGAAAAGGTCATAGGCTGTAGAGGTTATACGGTCTAATCCATAATCAGCGACATACAGTCCGAATTGTGCGTTGTTGTCTATAGCCTGGTTACCGGTCTTACCCCATGACAAACGTATTTTCCAGTCGTCTAACCAGTCTTTCTCAAGCAGTTTGGATACACGGAAGCCTAATGTGGCTGCGGAGAATGTACCCCAGCGGTTGCCCTTGCCGAAACGTGAAGAACCGTCGCGGCGCATCGTGAACGAAGCCAAGATAAGATCATCATAATTATAGTCAACCTTACCGAAGAAAGAAGCGAGCCTGTATCCTACCATTGCGCCGGCAACGCGGGCTGTGCCTGTTGCAGCGTTAGGCCACATATAGTCAGGATCTTCGAGTGCATAGCCTTCATTGTAGCCTGACCAGTCGATAGAGTTCTGCTTTGACAACTCGACACCCAGCAGAACAGAGAAATCATGCTTGTCGGCAAGAGTAAAGTTGTAAGTGGCTGTGTTAGACCATGTCCAGTTCATATCATTCTTGTTAGAGAGCGTTGTGCTTGCAACGTTGTTGTTGACGATATCTGAATGGAATGTATGATTCATCGACTGTATAAAAGATGTATAGAAGTCGATACCGAAACTTGAACGGAGCACAAGGCCTTCAATCGGCTTCAGCTCTACGTATGCATTACCGAACAGACGCCAGTAGTCAAGATGGTTATCACGGTTCTGATACATCTCACGGAGCGGGTTCTGACGGTCGGACATGCTTCCTACAGGACCACCGAATGTTGTTCCGTCAGTCTCATATACCGGCACGATAGGAGCCATTTTCAAGGCATTCTCCATTGGCGCACAGTCAACTTGTCTCGACCATGTTATGGTGAAGTTTTCGCCTACTGTAAGATTCTTGTTAATGTTGTAAGAAGAATTCATTCTGGCAGAAATATTCTCAAACGAAGTATACTTCAATATACCCTCGTTCTTTTTGTATCCTAAAGAGAATAATGCCGAATATTTGTCTGTTGCGTTAGATATAGACAGGTCGTAGTTCTGAGAGAAGCCTGTACGCGAAATCTCATCAAGCCAGTCTGTATCTGAATATTTCATTGTTTTTGCGCTGTTGATAAATCCGTCATAACGGCCGTTTACAGTATAATTCTCATACTGTTCTGTTGCCGGATTCCATACCGTGATAGGGGTTCCGTTGGCGGCGTTGAGATTAAGTCCGTAGTTGGCTGCATATGTAACAGGGTCTATTCCGTCGTTCAGGGCTGCCTGAGCCATTGCAGTGGCATATTCGGCAGAGTTACACAGGTTCATCAATGACTGTGATGTGTAGAACGAAGCCGTAAGATTTGCAGAGAAGTCAACCTTCATCTTGCCGCCTTTCTTACCCTGCTTTGTCGTGATAATGATGACGCCGTTAGACGCGCGCGAACCATAGATAGAAGCCGAAGCCGCATCCTTAAGCACCTGCATGCTCTCAATGTCGTTAGTGTTAAGAGAGTTGAGAGACATTGTTGTTGGCACACCGTCGATTACGAAAAGCGGGTCTTGTGAAGAGTTGAACGAACCGATACCACGTATTCTTACTGTTCCTGTTCCTATTGGCGAACCGTTGCCTGTAACAGTCATACCCGGAACACGGCCCTGCAATGCACGCATCGGGTCGGCATCCGGACTTGTCTTCAGGTCGTCTGTCGAAACTACAGACACAGATCCTGTAAGGTCGGCTTTACGCTGAGTGGTATAACCTGTTACAACAAGTTCGTCCATAATGTTGCCGGCTTCCTCGAGCTTTACAACCATGTTCTGACGCGCCGGAAGCGTCACTGTGTTGTAACCTACATAAGAGATTCTGATCTTGGCGCCTTCCTTCACCTTTAATTTAAAGTTTCCGTCTATGTCGGTTACAGCACCGTTTGTCGTACCTTCTTCAAGCACACTGGCTCCAATAACCGTCTCACCTTGATCGTCTTTCACCGTACCGCTGACTTCCATCGTTGTCTGAGCCGTGGCATACAAGCCGAAACTCATTAAGACGAAGAACAGCACAATACGCTTTACGCTTGATAGCATTAGTTTAATGTTCTTCATATTTTTACTGCGTTTTTATGGTTTAATAAATTGTTTATCGTGACTTTTGTCGCTAGCAAAATTATTTAGATTATGAAATTTCTGTTAACAATTTTATACCAATGAATTAAAAATTTCGTTCATGTAACAAAATTTACATACTTTGTACGATTTCTGTGGTCTATTTTGCCCGTTTCATAGCCAATAAAGCCTAAAAGGGCTACACACTTATTAACATTTTCTTTATATTCCTTGATGCGGCAACAGAGATATGCCGTGGCTGGACACGGCGGCAGAGCAGGAATGAGCAGACAGGACGAACAATAATGCAGACGAATCCCGAAGATAAATATGAGGTTAAGAAGTCTTGTTTTGTCTGGTTGGCACCGGGAATGAAAAGAGAGAGTGTGTCAAAACTAAAATGGGCACTCTACAAAGTTACAGATTATAACCATAGCACTAAAAAGGGTCGTATAAAACTCTGTATTGAGTAATTATACGACCCTTCATTTAGCTTTTTGGAGATGCTCAAGTTTCAAATTATCAGCTCATATTTTTTAAGAATGGAGTTTTGACACACACCACGCAATAATTATTTTTCACTGATATTTATCTGACAAGCCGACTACACGCCGCGGCCCTCGTTGGGCAGATGGCCGAAATAGTCTTTAAAACACTTGGTGAAATAAGACGGCGACGAGAAGCCTACGTCGTAGGATATCTCCGACACGGTCTTCGATGTGGTGCGCAGCAGCTGCTCGGCGGCCTTCAGGCGCGTTATGCGTATTATCTCAACGGGTGACGAACCTGTGAGCTGCTTCACCTTACGGTAGAGCTGCACGCGACTAAGGCCGAGTTCGGCGGCAAGAGTCTCCACATTGAGCTCTGAGTCAGACAGATGCTCCTTCAGGCGATGTCTGAAGTCGGCCACAAAGCGTGTATCAGGATCGTCGGCAGCCTTGTCCTCTTCTGTCTCGGCACCCGAATAGATATTTTTCAGTTTCATGCGCTCATTGAGCAGATTGCGCACGCGCGACAGCAGCACGTTGCTGCTGAAGGGCTTGGTTATGTAGGCGTCGGCGCCGCAGTCGTAGCCCTCGGCGCGCTGGTCGTCGAAGGTGCGGGCAGTGAGCAGTATGACGGGCACATGGCTCGTGGCCGTCTCCGCCTTCAGCCGGCGGCACATCTCAAGACCGTCCATCACGGGCATCATCACGTCACAGATAACCAGGTCGGGCACATACTTGACGCACAAGGCGAGGCCCTCGCGGCCGTCGGACGCGCACTTGACATCGTAGTGGGCCGAGAGCAGACTGACGATATAGTCTTTAACGTCGCTGTTGTCGTCTACCACCACTATCGACTTGCGCTCGCCGTCGTCCTGTGCCGTCATCATCTCCACGCCGCCGCTCATAGGTATGTCTGCCGGAACGCTGTCGCCTGTCTCCAGGGCTGCTGCATCAGGCTGCTCCACTATGGTTTCTCCGGGCTGCGTCAGCGGCAGACTCACCGTAAACGTTGCCCCGCCGTCGGCATTGGCCTCTGCCGTAACCTGTCCGTGATGAAGGTCGACAAAGGCCTTTACTATGGCAAGCCCGATGCCCGTGCCTCCGCGGTTTTCGGCTGATGCCTGGAAGAAGCGGTCGAACACGTGGTTAATCTTGTCGCGCGGTATGCCTATGCCCGTATCGCTTACGGTCAGGCGTGCCATGCCGCCGTCGGCAGCAAGACTTATCCTCACTCTGCCGCCCTTGCGGTTGTATTTTATGGCGTTGCTGATAAGATTATAGCATATACGCTCCATCTTATACAGGTCGGCCTCTATGTTTATGTCGTGGCCGCAGTCAACGCTCAGCTCCACGTCCCTGCTGTCGGCCAGCGGTGCAAAGTTGGCCACCCACTGCCCTACGCTGTCCGACAGGTTGAAGCGGCTCACGGTGAGCTGCATCTTGCCGTTCTGAATCTTGCGAAGGTCGAGAATCTCGCCAACAAGTCTGAGCATGACGTCGACATTCTTTCTTACCAGGCAGAGCATGGAGCGCTGCTGCGTGGTCAGGTTGTCGGCCTCGAGCATGCGCCTGACAGGGTCGGCAATGAGAGTGAGCGGTGTGCGGAACTCATGGCTTATGTTGGTGAAGAACACCAGCTTGGCGTTGGCTGCATCCTCGCGCATGCGCCGCTTTACTACGATGGTGCGGTAGAAGGCTACAAACGAAAGCACCAGCAGCACAAGGATGATGATGAACATCATGAGGTAGACCTTCTGATGGCTGTACTGCGTGAGATACATGTTCACGCGGTCGTGCATCATGTTGAGCTTGTCGTTGAGCTTGTTCATCTCTTCGGCCTGCATCAGCAGCACCTCGGCGTTGTCTTTGGTTACGAGGGCTGTCTTCATCAGGTTCTCGCGCTGGTAGGGATGCTTCTCAAGAATGCTCATGGCCAGCTGCATTACCATGTCGCCGCGCGTGGGATAGATATATGATGCGTCGAGCACGCCGTCGCGCACCAGCTCGATGCCTCCGCCCTTGCCCGGCAGGGCGTCGATGCCGATAAACTTTATGCGTCCGGCCAGTCCGCGTGCCTGGGCTGCCTGACGCGCGCCGAGGGCCATGCGGTCGTTGTGTGCAAACACGTAGTCGATGTTGCCGCCCACGCTGTCGAGCATGGCCTCCATGGCCTTGCGCCCGCTCTGCTGCATCCATGTTCCGCTGCTCACGGCCACCAGCTCTATGCCCGGATAGTGCTTCAGGGCATCGGCAAAGCCCTGATGGCGCTCTATGGCCGGCGACGAGCCTTTAAGGCCCGTTATCTCCAGGACACGCCCCTTGCCGCCAAGGCGCGACGCGATATACTCGCCCATGGTGCGCCCCATCTTTACGTTGTCGGCGCCGATAAATGCCGTGTATTTGTCTGAACCGGTCTTGCGGTCGAAAAGTATTACGGGTATGCCTTTGTTGTATGCGTTCTCGATGGCCGGCGTAACGGTGTTCATCTGGTTTGGGGCGACAATAAGGATGTCGACGCCATCGTTTACAAAGCCGTTTATCTGCTCAGTCTGCCTTACGTTGTCGTCGTTGGCCGAGGCCACCCTCAACGTGACGTTGTCGTAAAGATAAGTGCCGGCAAGCATCTCGGTGTTAAGCTTTTCGCGCCAGATGTCCTCGCTGCACTGCGACATGGCTATAACATACTCCTTACGGTCGGAACAGGCCGTCATGAGCGTTAACATCAATAAAGACAAAACGTAAGCAATATTTTTCATAGTCTGACCTCTGTTGGTTAATGCCTCACATAAGAGGCTATCCTGCATTGGATAAAAAAACTTTTTTGAAAGAGCAGCGGCACGCATGCCTTAGGAAACGGGCGGCCAACATGCCGCTGCTCTTTATATATTATATAAGATGTGTAAACAGAAGCATCATACGGATGACCTGCTGAAGCGGCGGGCCGGCCGCAGACTGGTCGGCATCATGCAGCCAAAGGATTTGGCAGGCACGACTGACATACACATCACAGGTTTCAGTAACATGACATCAACATTATTTGTCGAGTCTCCATACGCAGCCGTCCTTGGTGTCTTTCACCTCGAATCCGGCAGCAGCCAGCTCGTCGCGTATGCGGTCGCTTGTGGCCCAGTCTTTCTCAGCCTTTGCCTTTGCTCTGAGGCTCAGCACCATGTCTACCACCTTGCCGTAGGCTTCCTCGCGTGCGTCAGACGAGTTGCCCTTCTCTTCCTTCAGTCCGAGCAGATCTATCGCAAAGAGGCGCATCGTGTCGGCAAGCTCCTTCAGGCAGTCGGCACAGATATTGGCCTTGTGGTCGAGCAGCTTGTTGACCACTCCGCAGGCCTCAAACAGATAGCTGATAACCTGAGGTGTGGCAAGGTCGTCGTTCATGGCGTCGTAGCACTTCTGGCGCAGGTTCTTCACAAACTCCTCGGTCTGCGCGTCGCACTTGTCTGACACGGGCACGCGGTCTAAGTCGGCGATGCCTGACATCAGTCGGGCCAGTCCCTTCTCGCTTGCCAGCAGGGCTTCGTTAGAGAAGTCTACCGTGCCGCGGTAGTGGGCAGAGAGGATGAAGAAGCGTATCGTCATGGGCGAATAAGCCTTGTCGAGGCTCGGATGGTTGCCCGTGAAGAACTGCTCGAGCGTGATGAAGTTGCCGAGGCTCTTGCCCATCTTCTGTCCGTTGATGGTTATCATGTTGTTGTGCATCCAGTATTTCACCATCTGGTCGCCCTGGCTTGCCACGGCCTGCGCAATCTCGCACTCATGATGCGGGAACACGAGGTCCATGCCTCCACCGTGTATGTCGAAGTGGTCGCCGAGATACTTGCGTCCCATGGCCGTACACTCGCAGTGCCATCCGGGGAAACCGTCGCTCCAGGGGCTCGGCCAGCGCATGATGTGCTCGGGCTGCGCCTTCTTCCACAGGGCGAAGTCGGCCTGGTTGCGCTTCTCGCCCACACCGTCGAGCTGGCGGCTGGCGTTGATAACGTCGTCGAGGTTGCGTCCCGACAGTATGCCGTAGTGATATTTCTCGTTATATTTTGCGATGTCGAAATAGATGCTGCCGTTGCTCTCATAGGCAAAGCCGTTGTCTATAATCTGCTTCACCAGCTCCTCCTGCTCTATGATGTGTCCCGTGGCGTGAGGCTCAATGCTTGGCGGCAGCACGTTGAGCGCCTTCATGGCGTCGTGATAGCGGTTGGTGTAGTGCTGTGCTATCTCCATAGGCTCGAGCTGCTCCAGACGTGCCTTCTTTGCTATCTTGTCGTCGCCATCGTCGGCATCATGCTCCAGATGGCCCACGTCGGTGATGTTTCTGACGTAGCGCACCTTATAGCCCTGATGCTTGAGGTAGCGGAACAGGATGTCGAAGGTTATCGCCGGGCGTGCATGGCCCAGATGCGGATCGCCATACACTGTAGGGCCGCACACATACATGCCCACATTGGGGCTGTGGATAGGCACAAAGAGCTCCTTACGGCGGCTCAGAGTGTTATATATAAAAAACTTTTGTTCCATATTTTATTGTTTAAAATTAAACATGTCATTAACAGAATGATAACGCAACCCGACAACAAAGCCACCAAGATACGTTTGAGTGTTATGCCGAGATGCAGCTTATATTATGCAAAGATAACGCAAATCATTGGTTTAACAAAATCAATGCAATGTTTTTTGAAAATATGTCAAAAGTGAACATCAGAAGCCACGCCTCTCATTTATATGCCACGGATAAAAATATTCGCTGAATAAGATTTCACATTCCGGCTATTTATACTTGAATCACATTAAAGCCCCAATCTGTTATTAAGATTCGGTCGGGATTTTTGTTTTATCTTGAGCAGATTTTAGTTAATTTTTTCACAAGCACTCTTATGACTGGCTACTCCGAAGTTAAAGGAGTTCAAGCAGTTAGAGTCAAATGCCAACGTAGTGCTTGCGACAAGAAGCAATAAAACTTTTGGAGCCTACAAGTAGTGCAATGTAGGGACGCCCCCTGGTGCGTCCACATATCATCAAACATTCCATTTTATCGTAAACCATTGTAATACAATGATTATCGGGAAACGCTGTTTAATTTGCCTGCGTTGAACTTGGTTTGCGCTTAGCGCCTTGCGCCGATAGAAATAAAAAGACGGACTGAAAACTGGAATGCACAAAATTGATAAAGCTATGTGCAATCTAATGACTGATTTGGGGGTAACAGACAGACTGCGACAACACCTACCTTAACAGCCGTAAAAAAATCATAAGGAGAAAGCACGATTATGCTTAAAAAACATTCAAGAAGAAAGGTTTAAAAAGAAAGACTGTAATCAAAATCAAGCGTACAGGTTTCAAATCATTAACCTATCGTTTACGCATCGTAACTCGGCCACTTTTCACTCAAAAGTGGCATGTTTTTGAAGGCCAAACCGGCCTTTTGATTTTCATGTTTTGGCGAGTAGTTTGTTGAGAAGATGCAGAGAGGCATCAGCAGGCATGTATCACAGCCTGCCACATGGCGAAAGAGACGCTGCGCACCATAAGAGATGACAAAAGGACGTGCCGCCCAAATTCCCATGAAAGGAACCGGACGGCACGGAAAATATCAACTTAGCCCTTAAACGAAATTAAAGGCAGAAAGCAGGAACATCAAAACTAGCATTTCGGGTGGATGTCGAGCTTAACAGGGCGAACCATGTTCTTGGCATCAAGGATGGTGTCGAGATCTTCCTGAGTAAGTATTCCTTCCTCAAGCACAAGCTCAACAACGCCGCGGCCTGTCTCCATAGCCTTCTTGGCAATCTCTGTAGAATGCTCGTAACCGATGTAGGGGTTGAGGGCAGTAACGATGCCGATGCTGCGGTTAACCTCGCGGCGGCAGTTATCCTCGTTGGCAGTAATGCCGTCAACACAGAGCGTGCGCAGTGTGTCGCATGCGTTGGCCATAAGGTCTACTGACTCGAAGCAGCACTGAGCCATGACAGGCTCCATGGCGTTAAGCTCCATCTGGGCAGCCTCGCCGGCCATGGTGACACAAAGCTCGTTGCCGATAATCTTGAACGCAACCTGGCTTACAACCTCAGGAATAACGGGATTTACCTTTCCGGGCATTATTGACGAACCGGGCTGACGTGCCGGGAGATTGATTTCTCCTAAACCGCAGCGCGGACCGCTGGCCAGCAGGCGAAGGTCGTTGCTTATCTTGCTCATCTTAACGGCGATGCGCTTCAGCTCTGACATATAGCCTATCATGCAAGATGTGTCTGAGGTTACGCCCACGAGGTCTTTTGCGAGAGTGATGTCCCATCCGGTAATCTCTGCCAAAGCCTTAACACACTTCTCTGCGTAGCCCGGCTCAGAGCAGATGCCCGTACCTATGGCAGTTGCGCCCATGTTGACCTCAAGGAAGTCGGCTGCAGCCTGGTCGAGATGCAGCAGCTCTGCCTCTAGTATGCTTGCAAAGCCAGAGAAGGTCTGTCCGAGAGTCATCGGCACAGCGTCCTCGAGCTGTGTGCGTCCCATCTTTACGATGTGTGCAAACTCTTCCGACTTCTTGCGGAATGCCGCGATAAGCTCTTTGATATGTGGAACAAGGGCAAGATGGCTGGCATACATGCCCATGTGGATAGCCGTAGGATATGCGTCGTTGGTAGACTGTGAGCGGTTCACGTGGTCGTGAGAAGAACAGTGCTCATAGTCGCCCGGCTTGAAGCCCATGTGCTTCAGCGCAATGTTGGCGATAACCTCGTTGGCGTTCATATTGGTGCTGGTGCCTGCTCCGCCCTGAATCATGTCCACGGGGAACTGGTCGTGATACTTGCCGGCCAGTATGTCCTGACAAGCAGCCTTGATACCCTCATACTGGGCATCGGTAAGCAGCCCGAGCTGATGGTTTGCCTCAGCAGCAGCCCACTTTGTGTATGCCAGACCGTTGATGAACAGAGGATACTGGCTGAGTTTGAACTTACTGATTGAGAAATTCTCAACGCCGCGCAATGTCTGTATGCCATACAATGCGTCTGCCGGAATCTCACGTGCGCCGAGGAGGTCGTGCTCCATACGGATATTCTTTTCTGAATTCATAGTTTTAAGGTTTATATTTCAATTATGTGTTTTTACTATATTATTAAGGTGTTTCGGCATTATGTTATGCCTCCTTCCTTTCAGTGTCAAAGATAGTGCTAACTTTTCATTGTGCCAAACATTATCAGGTTTTTAACACATCAAACGCACGTATTAGCGTAAAACAGACTAAAAAGCAGTACATATATCTTACAAATAGTCAACAAACGGCAAGCTTGGCACCGTCATCTACTCACCGGCAGTCATATGTCCCATCTCCGTTCTTTCCGGTATGTCCTCACAACTGGCATAAAAAAAATGATGGGAGCATCCTCACGGACACTCCCATTCTCTCCTGCAACTTGACCTGTCGGTCAAAATATAAAAAACTTACCTAACTCTTATTTTCGTCACCTGCGAGCCGCTCTCTGTCTCTGTGCGCACGATAACCATGCCGCTGTCGACACCATTGAGAGTGCAGGTGAAGTTGCCGTTGGGCGATACTTTCTTCAGAAGTGCACCGCCTGCCGACCATACGCTCACTGAACGCAGAGCCGTGTCTGACGTAACGACAACCTGGCGCGGAACGATAGAGCTTACGCTGACGTTGCCCTCTGCGCCCGTTTCGGTTATGCCTGTTGTACCCGAGCCGTGACCTATCAGGAAGTAGCGGCCGTATGACGGACCGTTCACCGTGAGCTGATAGCCTTCGTAGAGCGGTGTCTCGCTCTGCAGCTCGGCGTCATAGATAGCGGCATCCTTAACAGCTGCAACGCCGCTGAATGTAAGGGTTACCACTGAGCCGTCGGCTGCCGTAACGCCTAACGGTATGCGCTGTGCATCCTTCAGCTGGTTGACGCTCACTGCCGTGTTGCCGGCCGCGGTGTAAACCTTAGGAGCGTTGTCGGCATTGCCTGTCAGTCCGCTAATCATCTGTGCATCCTCCATGCCGAAGCCGTTGCTTGCCGAAACGGCATAGCGCACAGCCGCGCTGCTTGAGCCTTCAGCGTCTTCTGCCTTTATTTTGAGAGAAACGGTCTGTGAGCCTTCACCTGTTGAAGTTGTTTCAAACTTCTGCATGGCAGAAGTGAATTTAACTATAAAATTGCCCTTTTCATCAGGTGTTGCTGTTTCAGCTATTTGAACATAGAACACCGCATATGGTGCAATAAGAGATGTGCCCTCTGACCATTTTTCACTACTTTCATCATAAGTTACAGCCGCTGTTGTCAAATCAGAGTTAATCCAATATTTCTGTGCCAGCACGTCGCTGTTGGCAGCAACAAAAGCCTGGACATCGAGCGGAGCCATAAACGGGTTACCTACCATCAGATACTTGCCGTCGACAGACGGAGTAAGAGTTGCCGAAACATCAGCTTTTGGATTGTATTTTAAAGGATCGCTTCTATCCAACAAGCCTGTTACAAGCAACTTGCCTGCTGTAGTACGGTCAACTGTTTTATCATCAGCAGTACTTACTATATATTTTGTATCAGCCTTCGGGAAGCGGAACAGCAATTTTTCTGTAGAAGATGGCTGTTGTCCCTGATTCAAGATTCCTTTAACTGAGAATCCGCCACCTGCAACATAAGGCACGCTTGCGTCGTTGTATGCAGAACTCCATTCTGTAGTAAACGATACAGGAGTGGTGCCACCGCCATTTTCAACAATACTTGCTCCTGTACTCCAGCTGCGCTGGTAAACCGCAGGATTCAGGCGGCTATAGCCTCCATCAGTGAAGTTGATATCCTTGAAATACTCTGTCTCTTGCTTTCCTGTTGTAGGAGCATACCAGTCGCCGGCAACAACGCCCTGCAGCGGTGTGCTTACGGCTGTCCACTGCCCCGGAGTAACCTCCACGTCTGTCCATGCCTTGTTATAGAGCAGCTGCTCAGCATGCAGCATCTGTGCGCCCAGTTCAAAGTGGATGTCGCGGCAGATATTCACACGGTAGCGTTGAGTGGTGAGCGCTCCGTCTTTTTCATAAGCCATCAGGTCATACTGAATATTCTCTGTCGGCAGTTCCATATAATCCGGACGGCTCGAATTTGTCCATGCGCCGCCATCGCCATATCCTGCCATATAAAGCTCAGCCTTGCTGTCTTTCGGCATGATGACATTAGAGAACAGCATCGGCACAAAGCCTTTGTCTGTTGTATTTTCAGCATTATCAGTATATGTGCCGTCTGTATTCTTCAAGTCCTTAGCATCGGCACGCTTCCAGTTGGCATCATTATTCCAGTTGCTTGTAGCGCCCGCACCGCTCCATACCAGATTTTCAGGAACCACCTTCATGTCGACTGTGAACTTACCGAAACATGCGTTGCTGATGTTACCTCCTGAAGAACTAAGTTCCTCAAAATGAACCGCAAACGTATATGTATATCCCTCCTTTGGTTCAAATTTGAAGCCATTAGACTGTTCTGACTGTGTGTCAAAATAGATTTCCATATTATCTTTATATGAAGGACCTTCTTTATATGGCTCTGCAAACAACGAATTTAACACACCGATAGGTAACGAATATTCGCTAAAGTCTGTTGTAAAGAATTTGTTATAAGCCGGATCGTCCGTGGCAACGAGATAAATCTTACCAAATACATCTGGAGTCAAAGATTTAACCATACCAATATGGTCGGTACCCTCTGTAACCAATACCGCACCGCGTAAATCTATGGTTATCGGCTTGTCGGCAGACGTAGAATTTATCTGACTCAAACCTATACGCAAGCCAGGATTGAACGCGTCATTAGGATATTTTACGGTATTGAAGCCTGCATGAAGCTGTGGGGCATCACCATCTGTATGTAAAATTAAAGGAATATACGACCAGCAAACATTAGCCCATTGTTCTTCACTAATACCACCTTCAGAAGGAGGCACAAGAGTTTGAATAGGTTGTATAACCAATCGCAAACCATCCTGTAATAGAGCTATATCCAAATTTTCCTTATGCAATACGAGACGATTATGCAATCCACCATCAGAACTTTGCTCATTTAGATATTCAGCGATTATATCTATTTGTTCCTGTTTTAAAGTTGTTTTCTGACCATCAATAGCATCATGTTCACCTGCTGTAACACCACTCAAATCCTCTTTGTCAATATAAATATCACGGAAGGTTGTAAGTGCACTTTGCAAAGACTCTCCACCATGTTTCTGATTTGGTGCAATAAATTCTTCTTCTGTGCCAAAGAACCAGTCAAAATAAACGCCATTATCTATTATTATATAATCTTCAGTACCATCTTCTTTTGGTATAGGCACACGCATCTGAGCTGAGAAGTTAAATATCTGTCCGGCACAGAAATCTGTTGACGGATCTACCACCTCACCGTTAACGCGCAACAATGTTTCTGACGTAACATAGAAGTCGGTCATTATGGCGCATTGGTCATTTATCACAGCAGCAAAATCCTCTGCGTCAAGAGTCAGGTCGCTATTATCATGTATGTTGATAAGCATCACGTAAGGCCGGTTTGGAGTCAACGCAGAATAGAAATCCACTACAAGGCTTCTTAGTCCGGTTTCGCTATCCGTAGTTCTATAGAAATAATACTTGCTGCCATCGTATGTGTCTGCTGCAAGATTAGGATGCTTATTCTCGTTATACTCAATATTATCAACAAACGGCAGTTTGAAGTTGAGCGTATTATATTTTTCATTATATCCGCCCTGCTCCGGATCTTCATTATTGCCCACTTCCACAACCGAGGCGTCTATGGCTTCGGCATATTTTCCTGGATTTACAGCCAGATAGTTGTCATATTTTATTTTATCAATGAAACAGAAATCGATGGCGTCAACACCGTTCGACGTATCATCATAACCCATTCTCGACATCAGTCGCTCCCAGTCTATCTTAACGTTCATTAGTGTACGGTCGCCAACACAAGTAGCATCAAGCTGGTTTACCTCCGCATTTGGATGCATCAGATAAACACGTATATCGTCAATATACATGTCACCTCCCGACGTTGATGCCGAGTTGTTCTCTATCTGAAGCATATACGAGTCATAATTGGCAACATTCGGGTCGTTATTAATAAACGAGAAATAAACTTGATACCATTCGTTATGCCCTGAGCCTGTACCCGGATCTCCCGCTGTAAGAAGCGTTGTGGTACGTATCTGGCTGCTCGAATGGCGATATATAGGCGTATAGGTCACTGTCCCGTCTGGATTATTCTTTACACCCATAATCGTGAACATTACAGCGGCGTCATCGTTACTGGATGTACCTGAGCTCTTAATCCAAGCTGTCGTAAACAGCTCCGAACCGGCACACAGGCGGTCTTCGAAAGGCAAACGGGCGATGATACCAGGACGGTCTGATGTATCAATAAACAGGAAATAGCCGTCATCATCTTTTCCGACACCTTTTGGCGGGAGTGCACTTAAGTTACCATTTAATTCTCCATATCCCATGTAATCATCTACAATAGCATAGTATCCCCATTCAGTAAAATATTGTTCTTTTATCTGTGTCGCACCGGTAAAATCACCTTTCTTTGAGCCGTCAAAGAAAGCATAACTGCTGTGTCCCCAATCCATTGGGAAAGGGAAATAGTGGTCTTGTCCGTACATTCTAGCCACATCAGGATCGTAATCGAAATTAAGTGAAGTAAGCAGTTCCAAGTTGTCCTTCATCCATTGCGGAGAGCGATAAGTATAGTTCCATGACTTACCTTGGGCATCACTTGTGCCGAGCTGCGACACCTGCGTTTGTGTCAAAGGTAAGGCATCTGCCTTAAATGTAAGATTATAACGTGCTATGTTATATATTTTTCCACCTGCACTTTTCGTCACAAGAATTGTTGCGGTACTGCCATCTGCAACCTCCCAAGGAGTATTTGTACCTACACCTTGTTTTCTGAACTTTATAATACGATTATCTCCCGACAACTGTGTTGTCTCAAGCTGAAGTCCAGCATTGTTATTTACAACCTGAATAGATAAGCTTGCAGTTTCAGACACATCAGGTATGGCATATCCATTCGCATTCTTAGACAAGGCGACCAACTCAGACGTACGATTAGACAAATGTTTTGCCGGGAAGGTTATATCATATTCTTCGAGATACTTCTTATCTTCAGCTATTCCACCACCTTGATAATGTACATCTTTTAAACGATTATGACCGTTATTCCAATTATCAGTAGACTTATGGCCATCAACTCCTACTATATAGAACACAACACGCAAAGCTAGCGTTGGCTCATAATATCCATTACTACTAAATCTCTGAGACAAGGTGGCATTTGAAACATCAACATCATCCTGTGCCCCAGGGTACTTCTCCCAAAAATCTGTATAACCAGAGACATCACAAGCAACAACATACCAGTCATTATCAAATGATGCTGCATTATCGAACCATGAATTAAATTCATCATCTTCCGGATAATAAAAGTTCATAGAAGTCATTTTATCTCCCAAAGGATTTCCTACATACCCATTAGACAGACGATAGGCAGAACCTGAGGTCGGAGTCAACAAATCATATGCCGAACCACTTGAATGATTTGTTTCAAATGTTCCATCTGTTCGATAACTGTACCAACGCTGATAAGTATGAACAGAATAATTACCGCTCATCTGAGTCGGAAGTGACAAATTAACCGTTGAACCTTTATGCACATAAATTGTATCGATATAAGTATGTGCTGCCTGTAATTTAGCATCAGGATTATTTGACATAACAGATGTAAACCAGGGTTTATCATAACTAAATGTACCCAAACTGCTATTAGGGAGTCCTAAACTTTCGGCTATGTCAAACCATTTAGATCTTTTATGTTTAATAGATACGTCTCCTTCAGGTGAATACAAATATATTTCATTTATTTGAACACGTCTTCTACTGCTACTCGAAACAAATTCTAAACGAATATAATTTTTCGTTATCGGAGTTGAAAGATAGACTGTCTCTCTGTGATTCATTCTTTCAAAAGTAAAGGTCTGTACCAAATTAGAAGAGGTGAAAGACGTATTATCACTTGCATACACTCTCAATGTTTCTGGTCGTGTATCATTTTGCCCATTATCTGAAAAAAACTGTATTGCAGTTAGCGTTTCTCCTTTTAAATTAAAGTCTAAACGCGCTGTCTGTTCCGTAGCTGTTGCATATGTTGATTCATTACCATCATAAGCCCTGCTTGCATTATTGAATGCATTAGAAGAGTATCGAGTAGCACTGATAGTCTTTGCAACAATATTATATTTATTATCTGACACCTGCGCCACAGCATTCTGTGCAAGGAATGTTGCGCAGAAAAGAATGAGAAGCTTATATAAATTATATCTTTGTTTCATATCTGATGTCCTCCTTTTTATTTTATGAACATATTAAGCATTTCATGACGCAGATAGTCGAGACCGAACTCCGGTGTACGCGTTTTGCTCTTAAACGGGAAGTTAGTAATGTCGTCGGTAACTACCTTTACTGTATATGTGCGGTTGTATGTTGCGCCATTATCCTGCCACGTAACCAAAAGGCTAAGATCAAAAGTCTTGCCGGCAGATGCCGTAACATGGCCCTTAATAGTCTTCACATTAGTAGTTTGGCTTTCAAAGATTATGCCGTCAACACCTTCTGGAATATTCCAATTACATTCAGGATTAGTAACAGTGGTTGTTCCTCCACTATTTTTCACTCCATTTACGGTAAACTCAAACTGGCATCCTTCGGGCACTACTATTTGATATGTATTATCAAAGCCTGTAATCTGAACTTCCACGGGCAGGCTGCCTATCGGGCTTACCCAGCATTGCGCTGCGAGGTCGAGGCCATAGTCGTTGAGCTGCAGCGTAAGCGGGAAGATGCTGTTGCGCGGAAGCTCGTCTCTTGCGGTGGTTGCCTCGTATGTAATTCCGTTCATCTCGTCAGTAGTAACGCTGACATTAAACGGATGACCATCCGGTGAAGAGTTTACATAAAAGTCAGGAATCATAAGTTTACCATCATTATCCAAAGACCAACCGCCTTCAGGAACAGTTATTGTCTTTGTCGTTGAGTATGCCTCACCTTCCAAAGGTTTCTCTGAGAAGAGAGTTATCTTGTCGGCATATCCGCCAAACGACAGGGCCGTAACCTTTGTGCTGGCCTTACCTGATATGCTCATTCTTATCTTGCTGACCAGGCGGTCGAGACCGATAGAAATGCTCTTGGTGGCAGCCGTAACCACAACCTGCTGCTTTGCGCTCATAGGGATAAACTTGCCCTCAGCAAAGTTAAGCTTTGCAGCAGGATCTTCAAGCACGATATTATCTATATCCACATTCAGAGTTGTGAGTGAAGCACCACTCTGCAATCCTGTAAGACTGCCCCATAAATTATCATAATAAGTATCAATGTTGGCAAAGGCATAAACAGTGTAAGTGCCTTCGGGAAGCGTGAAGGGGTCTGACACCCACGACTTCAGATTGCCCTGCTGCGCTGCGGTGTTACCGACAAATTCATCATCGGTGTTGGGCAACAGTTTTTTGGTAACAACATTGGTGCCGTCTACAATTAGCACGCAGAGGTTGTGCATATACTCACCATTGGTGCCAACTTCGTCTGCCCTTGTGTTCAGGTCGCCTTCCTCACGTGCCGTAATGCTCAGCTGCAGCGTAGCGGTGCCGTCGCCGCCCTGGTCGATGTCGTCGTCGAACGAGCATGAGGCAAGAGGCACGGCGCACAGCCATGGCAGCAGCCATAACATAGCCTTATATATATGTTGTTTCATTTTGTTCATAACGTCAGTGTTTTTTCGTTAAAGTCATTTTATCACATAGGCAGAGTCTCCGGGTTGAGCAGTAGCCAGTCGTTTACGTAAACATCAAGAATGATGTTCTCGTCCTCGCCGGGCACGTAGTTTCCGAGCGAATAGATGCTGTTGACCGTGAGTTTATAGATGTTGTTGCGCACAATGGCATACTCCATTATGCCCTTTGTTTCATCATTGTTGTCATTGCTGTGGCGCACCCACCATGTGTAATAGCATGTGGCGTCTTCGTATGTACGCACTCCGTAAGACTGCAAGGCGTTACGGGTAACAATGCCGTTCTGGTCGAGCTCAACTTTATAAGTTTCGTTCAGACTTGCCGAATAGCCGCAATTGCTGAGCATATATGCGCTCCATTTAAGACTTTCCTTAACCTGTGCAAGGTCTTGTGCTTCGTCCTGTCCCAGCAGGAAAGCCTTATAGCCTGACGGGTCGTTGTCGAGCAGCGATGCCGCAAAAGTCTTTACTGATGCCCAATTGTCGCAGGCATTGATTTTATCGTCAAACTGACTGAAGTCGGCACCATACACGTATGTCATCATGTCTTCCATTGATGCAAATAGGTGAGTGCCGAGGGCGAAGAATGTTGCGCCGTTCTGATAATTTGCCACGCCCTGCGGATGGAACTTTGCCTTGAACACCACGCCCGTGCTGTAACGTTTTCCTGCCTCTTCGGCTGCCGTAGTGTTTTCGAGGGTATAGCCTATACGCAACCATCCGTCAGAGACAGGAGTGCCCGGCTGAACGTAACCTGCCCACCAGTTGGGGTCTGAAGAACCGTTCATAAACCATGTTCCGTAAAGATTTCCATTCTTGCTTGCCGTCCACGGGTCGAGCACGTAATTTGTTGCTGCACCGTTCTCTTCTGCAGTTTCATTGCCGAGATAAGACAGGTTGGTGCCGTTAACATCATCAGCAACGCGCTTTATGATATAGCTGCCTGCCGTAAGATTGTTCACCAGGGCTGCGCCGGTTATCTTAACGGTTGCATTAGGATATGCCGGGTCGGTACAAGTATAAGACGCTTCGGCCTTATAGTCGAGCCTTGCTGCCATGCGCTCTACGTTTACCTCAGCCTTTGCCGGATCATTTTCCGGGTTAGAATTGAGCGTCAGCGTGGCGTCGGCAGCTGATGTCATTACGAAGTCAGAATAGTTAGAGCCTGAGGCTGTCCATGCCGTGGTCTGTATATGATTGCGCACGTCATCGAGCGTGAGCGACTGGCCTGTCCACCAGTCTGCGCCCGGATTTGCCACCACGAGCACGTTGTATGTTCCGTCGTCGAGGTCTACCTGCTGCGGCGTTGTTGTATATTTGCGGTCGATGCCGTTGCCCGGCTCGGTAGGGCTTCCAACGTTAAATGTTGCTACAGCCATGATTGGAGTTGTACCGCTGCTGTTCACTCCGTCAGTGCCGCTGCCCTGATAGAAGAAGGCCACGGCAGATTTTATTTTATTCTCATAATCTTGTCCAGTCTCATCTCCGTCGCCCTGTTCGCCTCCCGTAGGATTAGAGCGCGTAGGCGTGCTTTGCTGCGATGCGAAGCTGAGCGAGACATAAGAAGATGCCGACATGCCGCCTCCGCCTGACGGAGCGGTGTCGATGTCTTCCTGCGCACAGCCGGCCGCAAGAGATGCCATAAGCAGGCATCCCGCAACGCCCTTAACTGTATGTAATATATTCTTGTTCATAGACATTCGTGATTTTTAGGTTGGTTGGCTGTTTAAATCACAGTTCCTCAAACTGCACCCGCTTGCTCCATCCCAGCACGCTGATGCTGATGTTTACGTAAGCCAGGCGGTCGCCCTTGAGGTAGAAGTCGAGCTGATAGTCGTAGCCGCGGTCGAGGAATTCCTGTTCCGAGTAGCGGTATATCTCCTCGCTCGTGCGCAGACGGCTGAGAAGGTCGGGCAGGTTGACGCGCACCACTTCCATGTTGGTGTTTTTGTTCACTATAGACAGTATGCCGTCGTCCTTTGCATCGGCATGATACAATATGCGCGATGTCATAAAGTCGGCATGAGCTATCTTGCCCACTCCGTCTATCGGGTCGCCGTTATGGTCGAAGGCCGGCGTGCGGTCGTCGGTATTCCATGTTGCGTGCGGCGTATAAACCACGGTGCTGGTTTCGTCGAGCGAGTTGTCCCAGAGGATGTGCGAGTTGCGGTCGGTGATGGTCATGTCATAGTTTGCCACGTCCATCTGTGTGGGGTCGTCGAGCTCGCGCATTGTCACGTTGATTTTCTTGGTGTCGCGCATGAGCGAGATTGTGTGGTAAGTAGGCTTTCCGGCGAACACCTCAACAGGTTCAACCTCCATGCCGTGCCACAGAGTGTCGAGCGGCAGTCCGTGGTTGTCAACGAGGAGCATGTCGCTGCCCTGCTGTGTTGTCTCGAGTCTGACGTCTAAAGCCGTCATGTCGTCTCCGGCAGTAAGGTCAGAGCGGACGAAGCGTGCGCGTCCCGACTCCATCTGCTCAGAGTAAGAGTTTTGTCCGGCAAGCACTATGAACTTATACTTGCCCGGGTCGAGGTCCATCTTCATTGAGTATGTAGGCACGGCCAGCGGCAGCGAGCTGCCCACGTTAGCCTCCGACTGGCGTGTGACATACTTGCCGTTTTCGTCGAACACGTAGACATCTACAGCTCCCACATGGTCGTTGAACATGTCAGCGCGCTCAAGATTGTAGTCGTACTTGAAGTTGAGATACAGCCCCATGGGACAGTCGTCTCTGTCTTCGGTCATCATGTCGCACGATGTGAACACCGGTGTCGACAAAGCCGCAATGCACAGCCAAGTCAGACGCTTTATTGAAAGATACTTCATAAGCATATATATTTTTTGTTTTTATTTCCTTTATCCATATTTAATTGTTGCATTGTCTTTGCGCGGCGACATTGCTGTCTATCCCCGCCGGGCCAGCCCGGATGCCTATCTGTCTGTGTTGCTTAAGCAGATGTTTAGCCTTGGGCTGTCGCTGTTTATGTTGTGGGCACTTGCCCTTGAGCGTCGTGCCTCGTTGTTGTCAGTTTTGGTTTGCGGCAACATTGTTCCGCAACGGCTCCTCTCTCTGTGCCGGAGCTGCACCCCGCCGTATCTCATGGTGTCTCTGCGGGCAGACTTACATGCAGGCCACACCTCTGCGGCTTCAGCCTTTTTAAGAAAATGTGCGGCCGGCCCATACCGGCCGCACACGGATGTTGTCAATTAACTTTAACTTTTATGAAGTTCAATCTTATTAGAGATCTACGCTCTGGCTGCGCTTAGCCCAAGAGAGAACGTTGATTTCAACAGAGATCCAAGACTCCATTGGATCGTCAGGAGTACCATAAACATCTGGAACATCTGCAGAACCGATAGTCTTGATAGCCGTAACATCAATATTGTACCAGTTGTTACGCAGTACACCATAACGGCCAAGATAATCATTTCCGTTATTGTTATATTCAGCATTGTTCCAAGGTGTCTGACTTTCATCGAAGTGTCTAATCAATACAGGATAGTAAGCAATACCGCCCTTATAATAAGAAACCTTCTTACCAGCATTGACAGCTGCGATAATATCATTATTACCATCAGCTTTCAAGACAGCAGGAATCTCACCACCTTTGAAATCACTTGCTCTATCATCTGATATAGTTATTTCTGTAACCGTCAGGTCACCGCCTGTAGTTTCCTTGCTGTCAAAATTAACAGTAAGGTCTGCCTCACCAATAGACTGACCTCCATTCAAACCTGTTGTAGGATCTTGCAATGCAGCAACAACAGCAGGATTTGTCAGATATTCAGCCTTAATAGCCTTAACAGCATCATCTTTAGTGAAAATGGTATTCTTGTCATTATCCAGGATATAGAAATCTCCACTCTCCTCAGCTCCTGCCATTGTAAGCTTTGCTGCCACGATAACACGTGTTGTCTGATTCTGGTTCATATTGGCTACATTAAATGTATTTTCCAGACAGTAAGCATTCTTACCAACGTCAGTCAAAGATGCAGGAGTTGTTCCTTCCAGCTTAGTAAAATCACCTTCTACAAGACTTGCATAGTTCGGGTCGTATGCCCAATATGTACGATACAATCCGGCAGCGACAGCAGCAGAGCCGACAAAACGATAATCGTTAGAAGTAGCAGCCTTGTAACTCCACCAGTCAGCACCATTCACATTACGAACAATGTAAGATTTTGTGTTAGTAACATCAAGAGTCCAACCTGTGATTGCATATGTAAGGCTACTTCCAGCAGAACCTGTATTAGAATTTGTAACCGTTACTTTAGCAACAGCTCTTTCTACATATATACTTGCTGCAGGATTGTCCTCTGCCTCAGCCTGTGTAGAATAAATGTTCTCTGTATTAATTTTTGTAAGAGTAACAGCATTACCACCGTTAGGGTCTGTAACACCACCAGGATTTGTGTAAAGAGGAGCATTCGTCATAAAGAAACTACCCTCAGCATCAGAAGTCACAGATGCCAATTCAGACGCAGTAAGAGTCTGAGCAGTTGTTCTAAAATAATCAAATGTCTTTCCTGTTAAAGACTCACCCTTCAGTTTCCATTCACCATCATTAGTCAGCACGTTACCCTTGTTAACAACGACCAAGGCATACACGTTTCCGGCACCAGGCTTTGTGATTTCCTGCGTAACATTGTAAGAAGCTGTAATATTGCCACCAACAGATGTTGGAGTCATAGAACCAAGATCGTATGCTCCTGAGAAAACAGCAGTACCCTCATCTGTTCCGTTAAAAATAAGAAGAGTTGCATCATTTACTTTGTATTCTGCCTCCAAGCCATCATCAAAGTCATCATTTGCACGTGTACTTGGTGTTGTCGGCAGATTGATCGCAAGGCTGATATAGCCCTTTTCACCAGGTAATACAGTTCCCTGTCCGCCATTGTCAATGCCATCTTCGCTTGAACAAGCTCCCAGCATCAGCGCTGCCAATGCGAAGGAAAATAATTTTACTTTTTTCATAATTTAAAAAATTGAGTTGGTTTAAAAAATATTTTTATCAATTCTCGTGTTTTTACATGTCGAGTATCTGCAGGTTTTTGTCCACTCCCTGTGCTCCGGCCTGCTTAGCCTGATTGAGCAGCTGGCGTGCCTGGCCGGTGTTGCCCTCGAGCATGGCCATCACGCCCTTGGCGTGCAGAGCCTGCGGCGAGTTGCCTGCCTTGCTGAGATAGCGTTTAGCACCTTCAAGGTCGCCGCTCTCCATGCGTGTGCATGCGGCATTGATGTTGGCCGTAGGGTCGTCGGGATACATGCGCACGGCGGTCTCCATAACCTCGTTGAACTCGCGCGAGCCCGGCTCGTAGGTCTGTGCCACCATATACATCTCTTCGAGCGAAAGCTGCTGCGGCTTGGTCTTCAGCACCTGTTTTGCCTCGTCTACCGAGAACGGGCGCACGCTGTAGCTCACCACATAGTCAGAGTGGCGCAGAGCGGGATACCATGAGTCGAGCATAAAGCGGTAGTCTGTAGGATAAGTAGACTTGATCTTCCACTCTTTGGCATCGGGGTCGAGCGTCTTGTCGTCGATGAGCTTAAGTATGGCGTCGCTGTTGTCGAGATTGCCCTCAACGACATACTCGCGCAGGCCTTCCCAGTCTTCAGGCGTAGACGATACGGTGAAGAGGCGGTCTTCTATATGCACGAGCTTGCGCACATAGTCCTTGAGCGTCTTGGCACGGTTCTGTGCCAGATATGCGTTGTGCTCATAAGGCGACTCGGGCGAAGCATATCCGTGGATTTCGATGTTTGTTATGGTTGTGTTCTTGTCGTTCTTCACGAGGTTGATTGTGTTCACAATCTTCTCCAGCTCGCGCGGGTTGTTGCGGTATTCGGGATAAAGAGTGATTTTGTCAACGGGGAAGTCGATAAACGCGCGTCCTTCCTCATGGCGCACCTTCTGTGCCTCGGCTGCCGGACGCATATACGGCATGAACGGCGTGCGCAGGCGCTTCAGCTCAACGGTGTTCTGGTCTTTCACATCGCCGCATCCGCAGAGGTCTTCAGCCACGATGACGTTAGAGTTCTTCATCCAGGACTCATAGGGCAGCACGGCGCTGTAGTGGAGCGTCTGGTCGGTGTTGTTCTTACGTCTTACGGCCACCACGTTTGCCGGAAAGTCCTTATGTCCGCCGCGGCGGTAAGAGATGTCCTGCTTGCGTCCGTTCACTACTATCTGCGGCATCTGCCTCTCCTCGGTGTTGTTAGTGATGATGGGCGTGAAGACGAGCCTCATGTTAGAAGGCAGCTTCAGCGAGTCCATATTGAGGTCGAGGTCAACCACCATAGTCTGGTTAGTATTCTCTACCTTGATATTCTCTACCGTCACCGTCCGTCCGGCCAGCTTAGGCTCCACGCTCTGTGCCTGCAGCGCGAGCGGCGCGGCCAGCAGGCATGCACAATATATAGATAATCTTTTCATGTCCTTGGTGGTTTATAGTATCAGAAGATGTAAATAAGACTCAGCGCGGCCTTTGTCGGGCCGAAATAGTTGGTGTGCGACGACTTGAGCTTCTCGCCGCAGGTTCCGCACTTGTATTTGTCATACTTTATGTAGTCGTATCCCAGGCCTATGGATGCCTCAAAGTTCCAGTGCTTTGACATCACCCACTGATATCCTGCCGTTACGCCTCCGCCTGCATACCATCCTTCATAGCGGTGGTCCTCAAGCTCGGGGAAGAACCCGAAAGGCAACTCAACGCTGCTTGCGTTGAACTGTCCGCCCATGAGGTGGGCACCGATGAACCAGCCATTGAAGCTCTCGCAGAACCAATAGCGGTATTCAGGCATAACAAGCCAGTGGCGCAGACTCGACTGGTCGCCGCCCGACTGTTTCCACGGATTAAGACCATAGAACAGCTGCAGCGTGCTTTTCTTACCTACTGAGGCTTCAATTCCCAAGTTAGGAGTTGTGGTAGCCCAGTATAATGCATTGGTCTTCAACGCCACGTTCTGTGACAGCATTGTGGCTGAAGTTGCCAACACAAATAGTGCTGTACTTAATATGCGTTTAATCATAAATCCTGTAAATATTTTAGTTTTTTCTATTTCTCGGAATCTTGTTTTTATTCATAGTTATATTATCTCAGCAGATGGTTTTTATATCATCGTTGACCAATCATTTCACATCGTAAAACTGCATTCTCAGACTGTGTTGTTGCCTTATGACAATTTCAGTTCGCAGTTTAGTTTACAGCCATGCTTGCGCGGCCGTTCATGCTGACAGGTTCGTATATGTTATTTTTACCGATTACAGGTTTTTCACATTAGTAGTTCGAATGCTGGCACCATTTAAGGTTAAGCTCGTTCGACATTTTTGTGCTAAAGTTCTTATTCCAAGCAGCATGTTTGTAAAAAACACACCTTATTTAAGGAATATTTATCTTAAAACTTTTCAATTGCAAAAATAACAATAAGTAATTACAAAGGACCCGTAACTATTCAGCGAAAGGGCATAGCGGGGTATCAAGCCTC
>UMLR01050706.1_pt1 | contig 28086 bp, 25 predicted proteins | sample 1966741 | NCBI WGS metagenome assembly UMLR01 (sample SAMEA4836207, study PRJEB28245) | human gut metagenome | biome: gut microbiome; material: fecal sample | place: Denmark | collected 2008 | reverse complement strand
AGCCAACTCCGTTGGCGATAACTCCTTTAACTACTTTAACTCCAAATGATTTAACTTAAACTAGTAGTTCTTATTATCAATATACACCTCGAGCAGCTTCGACACGCGGTCTTCGTTGTTCGGCACAACGTCCATGTCGGCAACGCAGGCAGGCACGAGGCAGCTCATGCCCTTTGTCAGATGCACCTGCTTTATCTCTGGCTCATCGCCCTTCCACGACCTTATCACGATGTCGCTGCTGCCCTCAAGACACATATACACCACGAAGCTGTCATACTTATACAGCTTTCTGTGGAAGGCACGGTTCACCTCCAGCAGCTTCACCGTAAAGAATCTGTTCTCTGCCAGCAACACCGGATAGTTCATCTTGCGCGTGTAGTGCGTGCGGTAGTCGTCCTCCACCTTATAGTCCAGCGCCTCCGATGCCAGCGCCGTATGCAGTGCCCTTGGCTTGCCGTCAAGTCCCGGACGGTTATAGTCGAATATGCGGTATGTCAGGTCAGAGCTCTGCTGCACCTCGGCCAGCAGCGTACCGCTGCATATCGCATGGATGCGTCCCGACGGAATGTAGAACACGTCGCCCTCCTTCACGTCGTGCGATGCCAGCACGTCACAGATGCTGCCGTCCTCAATGCGCTTGCCATATTCATATTTCGATATCAGACTCTTAAAGCCGCTGTAGAGCTTAGCTCCCGGCTTTGTGTCCATAATATACCACATCTCCGTCTTGCCGAACGAGTCATGATATTTACGTGCCATCTCGTCGTTGGGATGCACCTGTATCGACAAGTCCTTCGCAGCGTCGATAAACTTTATCAGCAGCGGAAACGTCTCGCCGTACATGTCATACACCGTGCGTCCTATCAGCTCTTCCTTATATTCCGTCACAAGTTCGTTAAGCTTGCGTCCCTGCAATGAGCCGTTGCCCACTACCGACTCCTTGCCCGGCACGGCACTTATCTCCCAGCTCTCGCCTATAGGCGTAGGGTCATTGTCTTCTATGCCCTTAAGTTTCTTCAGCAGGCTTCCGCCCCATATTTTCGAAAAGAAGTTGTTTCTAAATAATAATGGATAAAGCATGGTTTAGTTATTTAATTGTTAGTATTTCTGTTCAATCTTACGGCGAGCCCTGTCGCCATATCAACGCGCCATCCGCCCTTCATGCAGCCAGCATCTCCGGGCTTCACCACGCCACACAGTACATCCGCGATAAGTCTCGGCACACACCACGCCCGCCGTCCTTTGCCGGCTTGCCCATCAGTCACCAATGTCTGGTTGCAGAATACATAATACATTTCTTTCATAGTGCCAAAACAATTTATTAACAGTCCCGAAAACTTATCCGGACATTACAGAAATGCAAAGATAGTGAAAGGCGAGAGCAATACAAAATGAAAAAACATATTTTTTTATTTTTATTGCCGAGCCGCAGCCTATCTTATTTAAAGATAGTGAAAGATAATGCAAATCGAAGGCAGAATCGTCAAGCGTGCTTGAACGTTATGCTGAGATGCAGCTTATCTTCTTTTTAAAAAAGGTGAGAGCAATACAAAATGAAAAAACATATTTTTTTATTTTTATTGCCGAACCGCAGTTCGTGCGAATTGTTTCGCACGAAAATGAAAAATTAAAAAGTAAAAATTCATGTGCATTGTGGATTTTTTGTAGGAGTTAAAGTCAATTGCAAACGTAGTGCTTATTTAAGTGAAGAGCAGGCTGTAAGCGCAAGTAAAAAATAAACAGCATTACTCAGGGTTGATTGCAGGGACGTACCCCAGGTGCGTCCAACTGATAAAATCCTGTATTTCAACGATTTACGACATGACAAAATGCTAAATGAAAGGTGGACGCACCTGGGGTACGTCCCTACATTGCACCACTAGGGAAACAATCCACTAGTCTTGTGGCTATCGTTCATAGCGCGACCGAATCGCCAACCTAACGCAGTTCAGCGCAAGCTAATTGTGAATTACCATTAGTAGTTAAGTCCGAAAGCCCAGAGAGGTATCACGTTTGCGTATCCGCTTTCAATATCGTCTTTCACGATGTAGCCGTCGTCTGCACTTTCTATCTGTTTTTGTCCTTTTTTCCGTCCTCCAATTTCAAACACCTTACCGTCTATCTCAAAATCTGAGATGTCAGAACTTCTCACGTCGTTACATACCCTTGTCTGGTTCATAAAGAACGTCTCTCTTACGTTTCCTATATCAGCACGTTCCGGTGCAAGGGTATAAATCAGGTTCGTGTTGTCAAGATACAGTTTCTCCACTTTGCCTAGGCCTCTCAGTCCTCCGGTTGCATTACGCAGCTGACTTATCATTCCGGCACGTTCCATGTATATCAGATAGTCAGGAATGTCATTTCTGCTGATACCAGTAACATCAGCCAGTTTCTGCATCACAGGCTTAAAAGGAACACTTTTAGATACAACCATTATCAGACTCTTCAGTTTTCTGCCCACAGATATGTTGGTCTTTATGTGCATTGGTATGTCTATTTCCATCGTCTGGTTTATCACCTGCATCAGCTCAATTTCAAATTCAGCGTCGCGTCCGAACGGATAATAGCCTCTTTTAAGATAATCATGAAAAAGTGGAAGGGGATGTTCTACACCACTAATCACTGCTTTGTGCGTAAGTATGTCTTTCAGACTGTAAACTGGTACGTCTATACTATGAAATAGGCGCAGATATTCTCTGAACGACAACCCCTGCATCTCATAAATAGGCATACGTCTGCTAAGATCTGCCATGCCCTTATAAATGTCAAGTATCGAAGAGCCGGAGATCACAATCTGCAAGTCGTCATAACTGTCATAAATCTGTTTCAGCTCTCTCGACCATCCTTCATATTTGTGAATCTCGTCGATAAACAGGTGTTTGCCTCCCATCTTTACAAAACGGTCAGCCAGGTCAACAAGTTTGTGTTCTGCAAAATAAAGATTGTCAGCCGATACATACAGCGTATCTTTTGTGTCCAAATTCTGTTTGATATATTGCAGCAGCATAGTAGACTTGCCTACGCCTCGTGGACCGACAAGTCCGAAAGCTCTACTTTCCCATTTTATCTGGTTATATTTATATCTGAAAAACTCCACCGGAGTATTTTTCAGTTTTCTATAGAAAAATTCATACAGCCTTTCCATACCTATCCTATTTTATATCATGACAAATATACTGTATTTTACAGGAATTGCACAAAATAAATGCAGAATTCTGCCAAAATTGCATGAAATTAATGCAGAATTCCATTAAACTTGCACGAAATAAATGCAAACATAGTGATTGTTTAAGCGAAAAATGAAAAGTGAAGAATGAAAAATCCAATTGCCAACGTAGTTCTTGCGATAAGAATCAACATGGCATATGACTCTAACTACTAGCTCACCCAGGTGAGCGATAACTACTTTAACTACTTTAACTACCAATAACAATACCAAACAATGCACATGGATTTTTCACTCTTAACTCTTCACTTCCGCCAGGCGTTTTTCACTTTTAATTTTTCATTTTTAATTGCGCAAGCCTGCTTGCGCTCAGCGCCTGCTCTTCGTTCTTCACTTAAACAAGTGGTATTTTAATCGGATCAGGAGATCCTGATATTCAATTCCGGCGGAGCGCAGATCCGCCGGCACAATAGCAACGTAGTGCGTCTTACGAACGTGAAAAGTGAAAAACGAAAAATCCAATTGCCAACGTAGTTCTTGCGACAAGAATCCACAAAGCTTTTGACTCTAACTCCTAGCCAACTTGTTGGCGATAACTACTTTAACTACCTAGAAACAAAATAGGAAGTAATCGGATTAAAGATTAGCTACGCTGACCTTCGGTTCTTATATTCAATTCCGGCGGAGCACAGATCCGCCGGCACAGCAGCTAACCATACAAAACTATTTTAGTGAATACAATGCTATTGTAAATTCCTTAGTTCCGGAAAATCTTCTTCTATTATCTCGGAATCTAATTCATTATCGTCAGTCAGTCTGATTTTTTTATTTGCACGAAACTCATGCCATATTATCTTCAGCTCTCCGATAATGCTATTATATTCTTTAATATTATATTTATATTTATAATGATTCGCCCTTTTGCACCAATATTTCATTATGCCAAGAAACTTATTTATATCCTCTAGATAGTTATTTATGTCCAGTTGCCTTCTTATTTCCACTACATCATTTTCAGGTTCATACTGATAGCTGTCTATAGATTTAATATATGTGTTAAAGTCATCTGTTGATATAGGCTCACATTTCTTTAGATTCTTGTTTCCATTTTTCATATTATGAAACATAGATATAGTCCTTTGAGCTATATTATTTTTAAATACGAAATAAATGGTATCATATAAATCTATGTCTCTGCCTAATATCTCATTTGTATGTGAAACCTTGTCGGCAAGTTCAGTTCCTGACAGATTCATTACATTTTCATATTTCATTTTGAGTTCCAAAAGCATAAGATAAGGGCTTGAGAATCTGTTTTTGTCTAAGTGCTTCTTTATGCCGATAACAGCATCTACAGTTTCTTTTTTATCCCCGGCACATTCAGTCTCCTCATATTTGTCCATGTCAAGGCATTCAATGGAGTCATCAAAATATTTCTTGCCGTGATAGTCTTTTTCCGAAACATCCTGCAGTTTCTTTCCGCATACAGGATACAATTTATGCCCAGTTATTATTCTGTTATCATATACCAAGGCTTCCATATTGCTCTATTTTATGATATGCCATATTGAACGATTTAAATATTTCCTCAATGTCCTGACCAAGATCTTTATAGATATATTTAAAGCGTTGCTCCGACTCTTCTGCCAAATAGAAATGTGTTCTGTCTTCAACATTCTCTTTCTTTGCAATAGCGCTTATCGCGTCAACCATATTCGGGTTATGGCTTGCCACCATTATCTTTGTGCCCGTTTCTTTATTGAGCAGAACAAGAATATGTGCAAACTCTACAATCCATTGCGGATGCAGATGAGCTTCAGGCTCATCAATCAGCAACAAAGTCTTTTCATTAAGATACCCGTTTTCAAGAAGTCTCAATATATATGAGAACGACTTAAATCCTGTAGCCGTTTTATCTAGTTTTATGTTGAGTCCGTCCTCACTCACAAAATGCAGTTCTTTCTGACCAAAGTCATCTTTTTCAACATCAACACGCCCATTCATCAGGTGTGTTATTCTTCTTATTATTTTTTTATATGCGTCAGTGCCGGCAAAGTCCTTATTTTCATCCAGCATCAGGCTCTTCAGGTCGTTCCAGAACACATTGTCATCCTTACCTTCTTCCGACACAGCCATCGGTGTGTCAACGTATATTGCCTTAGTAAGATTATACAAGTTGCCTACACTGCCTTTTTGAAACAGCTTTACGCCGTCTTCTTCAACATTTATATTGTTAGGACTCGTCTCATCTATATCAAAATTATCATGCAAAAGCATAAGAAAATCATCCATTGAACGTTTTCTCTTACTTTCATAATAATTATTTTTTATGTGTTCTATCTCGCTTAATTCTGCATATCTGAAGGAACTTAATACATCATCAAAATTTTCATTTTCATTGTATTTTATACCAAGAAAGCCAAACACTCTTTCTCTTTTGGTTGGCGAAGGTGAATCTTTTAAATATATATACAGAATATCACAGAATCTTTCTATAACCTTTTCTGCTATATGCTGTATAATTTCGACTTTATCCTGTTCGCCATTATCTTTTAAACTGCGTATCTTTGATGACGCCTCTCTGAAAAACAAAGAGTTGCTATGGTCTGTATCCTTGTCTATATCCCTTCTTGCAAAGTTAAGTCCGGTAAAGATATTCTGAATCTGACTGACATATCTGTCATAAATAAATTCATCGTATAGGTTTGCTCCGTTAACTATATAATACAGCCACTTTGACAATGTACTTTTGCCACATCCGTTTATTCCGGAAAGCACTGTTATTCCGTCAATGGATATGGCTGCCTTTTTTATTGCATGATAATCGTTAAGCTTATATATATATTTGCTCATTGTTTTGCTGTTTATAGATTTAACTTCACAAGTAATAATTTTCTTACTCTTACAAAAGTAACAACAAAAAGAGATTTATACAATATTTTTAACTGAAAAATGCCAAAAACATAAAACTTCCAACCATTTGTATTATTAGTTATTTTATAGAAAGCATATTTACCGACATATGTCTTCCATAGAAGACATGTTTTCTCTGAATTATTCCATATATAAAAATCACTGCCTACAAACCTGTCATCATATATACAACGCAAAAGAGGTCATGCCACTACCCCGTCAGGAATAATGGCATGACCTCTTTATGTATAAATACAGTGAACAGGAGACTGTATTAACAGCCTTATGGGCTATGGAGCTACTACATGTGCGTTGCATATTATCGTAGCAAGCACTACGGTTTAACTACCGATATGAATCTCAGTCTTCTATCTCTCCTGTCAACAAATTATTTGAGTTCAGCTCTGCTTTTATGTAAAGATTTGTATTGTTCTTATTGTTATACAGATCTTGATAATGCATAAACGTTGCATTATCACATCCTGTAAAAAGAATTTTGAAATAACGTCTTATTGCAGCCTTTTCACCAAATACGAAACGGCAAACAAGATACCATACATTGCTTTTACCTTCACATAAAAGCACAAACAAAATAAATCTATGTAACTTTTTATATTCCATAAATAATTGTTTATGGAACAAAGTTACTCATTTATCTCTTTTCTGCAAGCAGACTTATAAAATATTTTTCGTGCTTGTCAACAAGTTTCTCCCACGAATATTCTTCTCTTATCTCCGTCAGGTTTCCCTCAATAAACTTGTCCCTGTTATTTTTGCCCAGGTTCTCAATATCGTTCAACAGGTTCTTCACGTCATTGGCATTTGCATAATAATGTGCGTTTTCTTTCAGCACAGCCTTGTTGAATATATTGTCGTGTGCAAGTATATAGCAGCTTGAAGCCATAGCCTCCAATAGCGACGGATTTGTTCCTCCTACGCTATGTCCGTGGAAATACGCATACGAGAAATAGCGCACCGAATTAATCTTTTTGAAGTCATAAATACCGCCTAGGAAACGTATTCCGTTCTTGTTGCCATATTGTTCCACAAGATATTTTCCATGAGGCGTGTTTGTCTTTCCCACTATCACCAGCGGCTTCTTTCCGCATTCATCCGACTTCAGATAGCCTTCTATTGCCATTTCGATATTATTCTCCGGCTCCAGTCGTGCTATCACCAGATAATAGTCATAAGCTTTCAGTCCATATTCTTCAAGCACACTTTCGTCATAATCGTCATGAATGTCTGCTCCGTATGCCAGAAATGTGCTTTCTCTGCCATACTTTTCTTTGTAATAGTCGTGTATACCCATATTGTCGGCTATCAGATAGTGGCTGTGCTTAACCGTAGTCCGTTCTTCCCAGAATATAAACTTCCTCACCCATTTATTAAATTTCGTGCGTTTATATTCCAGACCGTCCATATTAGTCGTAAATATCGGATACTTTATGTTCTTAACGTTAAACCAAATATAAGCAGGCACAATGCTTGTATATCCGGCTTCATATATTATGTCGAACTTCTCTTTCTTCAGAGCGTCCCTCAGAGAGGCAAAGTCATAAAAAAAGCTTCCCACAGAACTGCCCATCCATGTCTCCGGACTATATATATGTTTTATTCTTACTCCTTTATAATTATCCTCTTTATACGGATGAAAATGCGGAGAGTAAACCACCACTTCATGACCACGCTTAGCCAAGCCTACAGATATATACTCGGCAAATTGTTCAAAGCCTCCGTAGTTGTTTGGTATGCCACGGGTGCTTATAAATGCTATCTTCATATATTAATTTGTAATTTTATAATTTATTTAAATTCCATTCATGGAATTAATTTCATAAATGATAAATTCTTTGTCTATTACATATATAACAATATATTATAATAAACACAAATAATAAGTTATGCTTGAAATGTCAAATACTTTCGTATAATTTTATAATATTTTGAGCATGATCTTCCATTGAGTGTTTCCATTCAAGATTCAATATTTGCTCATTGAATTTAACTAACAAGGAACGATCGTTAATAATATCATTCAACAATACTGATAGTTCAGATTCTGAAGTAAAGATAAACTTTTCATTATATTGTCTTACAACATCTTTTGCCCCTACATTATCCGACACGATGACTGGGACACCATAAGATAAAGCCTCTAAAACTACAAAACCAAAAGTTTCTTTCCAAATGGATGGAACTACCAGCACATCCATTTTATCATAAACATTAGGAGCTGAGATGCTGTCAAACTTACCTCTGTAATATACTTGATAATTCTTCTCTTTACCTGTCCTTCCACCCCAAACATCCAACCGCCATGAAGCTGTTTCTGACATTTGTTTCAAGACATTCAGTAATAGTGGTAATCCTTTATATGGAGTATCATTGCCTATAAATCCTATTCGTAGAATATTAGCGTCAAATATTTTTCTATGCCTGTTGTCCTTTATTCCTGAATGCGTTATAGGTGTGACTTTGCCATTTACATAGCCTAAGTTTTCCAAATAAACATTCTGTGCCGTTTCGCTATTAAAATGGAAACAATCTATAAAGCCAAAGCATTCCTTATAATAATTCAACAATTTTCTATAATCATCCATCATTTGACAATATTTCTTAAAATACTTTTCAACGGAACAAGACATTTAGCATTTCTGACCCTCAAATATATAGTTGTCTTGGCATCAACATTACAACTACAACAGTTTTTTGCTGACGCCACGGAACAAATTTGTCCATTGTTATCAATAAAATTGACTTTTGGGCATAATCCGAAATAGTCATGAGACGTATAAATTGTTTTCACGCCATTTCTTTTTATGACTTTCAAGTATTCCAACGGTAATCCCATCAACGTGTGGACATGAAAAATATCCGGCTTTACATAGTCAAGCATCTTTTCTAATGAATCAATATCAACACCTTTGTTATTTATAAAGTCATTCACTTCTTTAACTCCGTACATTAATGGAACAGGCATGGGGTTGACTATCTCAAATACGCATATTTTATTTATATATTCGTCAAGTCGAATGTGGCACTTAGTGGCTGTAATGGATACACTTCCAGGGTACAAAGCAAAAACATTATGCCCCATAATTGCTTGTGTCTGCATTAAATCTGCTACATATCTTACAAGTCCGCCACTCCTATATGGTTGGAAACCTAGTGTATAATGAAGAATTCGCATAAAATTACCACTCAAATATTTTTTAATATTTTTGCAGGAATACCACCAATTATAACATTGTCGGGAAATACCCCTTTTACAACAGCTCCAGCAGCAACAATACAATTGTCTCCAATAATAGTTCCATCCAGAATAGTTACTTTAGCACCTATCCAGCAGTTGTTTCCGATTTTTATGCCGCCTTTTGAGTTTACCCCTTGTAAACGTATAGGAATTTCTTTATCTGAATAATTATGGTTTTCTGGATGTAAGCTTACATAATTACCAAAAATCGTATCATTACCTATTTCTACAAATCCTGCCCCACTACCGTAATGTCCATGACTGCCTAAACCGACATTATTGCCGATCTTCATGCCTTGACCTAATAATCTTAAACTTCCGGTTAGTTCTATATGAGTATGAAATCCCATTGATACGTTATCTCCACAAACAAGTCCATCACGTGATAACGCATCAATATAACACTGATAACCTACATTAAAGTTCTTACCAAAACGTATCTTAGAAGGACATAATATCTTTGATGACGGGCTAACAAAAACTCTTTTTAGGGTTCTTAATCTAATCATTCCATACAGCATATAAGTGCCTTTAGTTAAGAATAGTCTTAATAAATAACCAGATGGAATGTCATCATCTATCTGATAATCCTGTCCTTTTATTATTGTAATTATCTTACTAAAAAAATGTTTCATTTCTTTCTTATCTTAAACAGCATATAAGCAACCCAGTCACGCAAAAAATAAAACTCGTTGATACCAACAGGCAAACTATTATGAAGTTTTCTTATATTATATGCTTCAACAATTGCTTTAGTTGAGAAACTCATACCACCTATTTTCATTCTGGCTATATGATTATCTAAAAATAAATATTTTAAACTCTCCTTTTTACGAAGCAGCAGTTCATAATCAGCACAAATTCTGAAATTTAGGTTATATCCTCCAATTATTTCAAATAAATTATGTTTATTGTGCAGAGAAGCAACATGTGCTGCAGCCATTCCTTTACGCATTTTTCTCCATTGTGGTTCTTCACCTAAAACTTTTAAAAGTTTGCCTTCTTCGTTAACATATTCATTATGCGCACAGATATAATCATAATTGTCTATATTTGCTGTATTTTCTATTGTTTTTAAATATGTATTTACGGCATTAGGCAATAATATATCATCTGCACCAATAAACATTATCCATTTACCATGACATAACTTAATGCCTTTGTTCCATGCATCATATATCCCCTTATCAGGTTCCGAGATATGCACGGAAACTTTATCTCCGTATGACTTTATAATATCGTTTGTATTATCTTTTGAGCCACCATCTATTATTACTAATTCTACTTCTGATGTCAGTTGTGGAACAATACTATCCAAACATGTTCTCAAAGAGCCATATGCATTATATGTTGCAATTATTATAGAAATTAACATAATATTATTTTTATGTATTATTCAATAGTCTATATTATTATTTATTTTTTACGAAATAAATAATAAAAGTGTTTTTTTATGATTTTCTTTAATTTACCTGACAAGCCTTTTGTCTCTTGCCAACTTTGATCATACCAATGTATAATATAAGTCTTATCATCTTTAGTCATTGGTGTTGCAAATATATTTGACTTAAATATTATAGTATTATCTTTTAATTTTTGTGTTTCATCTTTAAATATAAATCCAAAATCTTTTATCGCCCAAATTAAGGCTGCATCAATTATCAACTTATCATAAGTTCCATCAGATTTTATAAACATTCTCTGCCCATCTTGATAAATTTTATGCATACAATGTTTTAAGAAAGGATGACCTGATTCTGAATATAAAAAACCTGTCTGCATTCCAAAACATTGCATCTCTTTTCCTGTTCTTTTATCAAAACCTTCGTATGTCATATATTTAATATCATCAGTGCCAACAAGTAAATTTTCAACTCCACAAATAAACTTTCCTTGTTGAAGCAATTTGGTATCTAATGGGCGTAAAAATTCAACATCTGTGTCACAATATACTCCGCCAAACTTATTTAAGACCCATAATCGAATAAAGTCAGAAGCAAAAGCATAATTCTTAACTTCTACAGCTTCTTTAACCCAACGGAATTCATTAATCGGAAAATTTGTTTCATTCCATTCTACAATATCCCAATCCGGATTGTATTTTTTCCATGTTTTAATACAACTTTTTACTGATGCAGGTAAAGATTTTCCTCCAAGCCAAATATAATGTATTTTTTTTATCATAATCAATTTTACTAATCATTAAAAGTCTTATTCTACAAAGTCAATTTTTTAATAAATTTTGCAGGATTTCCTCCCCATATTTCATCTTCTGGTATAGATCTAACAACAACACTACCTGCAGCAACAATACTTCTATCGCCAATTATAATTCCCTTATTTATAATGCAATTAGCCCCAATAAACACATCGTCTCCGATACTAATAGGTGCTGTTTTCGTATTCAACATATCTTGATTAAGATCCCGTCTATATATATAATAAAGAGAATGATGATTAGAATCAGATATTCTCGTACCCCCACCTATTTTTACATTATTTCCTATAATTATTTTATGTGAACAATATATCATTACACCATTCATACCACTTTTATCTCCAATATGTAAAACAGCATCTTTAGTTACGATTATTTTACATTTACTATTCCAGCTATGATCGGTATAAGAATTAAATATTATATTATCACCAAATGTAACATTTCCACTATTTCTATTTATTTGTAAAGTAGGAATAGCATTATAACAGCATATTCCACAACCATATTTTACTGCATTAATTCTTAGTTTTATTTTAAATATAAAAGTATATATTTGATGATGTAACAAAACATTCAAATAACAACATGTTTTATAAATTAATCTTATTATTGTCATATATATCTTTTATTATTATTTAATGAAAATATATCATAGGAACACACTTCCTATTTAAGCTTTATTTATATCGCTTGATGATCTCATCAAGCCAATACCAGTAAATAGCCAAAAGAAATATATATATGGAGTACCAAAGATATTAGCAAATAGGAAACAAATTGAGTTTGTTATTACAACAGAAGAGCTGTATATGCTTAATTCATTGTGATGTATGTATAAAACAGTATTGATTTTTTTACAAAAAAACAAAAAAAGGATAATAGCAAAAATACCCGCTTCTACACCAAGGTTCAAAAAAGAAGATTCACTAAAGAATATATAATTTTTAACCGAATTCTCAGTACTTCCCAATCCATATCCAAATGGATTGGCAAACAAGAAATCAATCCCCCTTTTAAAATTACTTCCTCTATCTGCAGCACTTGCTTCATTGCCAGAAAATGTAGCAGAGAATATCTCATATACGGAATCATTTACGAAAGAAGCAATAAGCACTAGAAAGAATGATATTACAGAAATAACAATTAAATTTTTTACTATATTTTTTTTAGCTTTATATTCAGTGAGTATAAGAATTAATAAAAACATAACAAAAGCTGTTCTACAAAATGACTCTATCAAACATAATATTATAAAAATGAAAGATAGCCACAGAAACTTATTATGTTTATATTCTATAATTTTTCTCTTTAAAAAAATATAAATCATAGAAGCTGATAAAGCCATATAGTTACCAAAGTCGTTAGGAGTTCCCATTAATCCTGCCATACGATCAAATCCCATAATTTTCAGGTTCGTTGTATTGTAATAAATGGTACCATCACTTCCAATTTCTTCTATTTGACCCATATATCCTCTTATTGCCTCTCTGAATCCAAGATGACATTCTAGAACTCCAAAAACTCCCATAAGAGTAGCAGAGAAAATCAATGACATTAAGAATTTTTTTTTAAAAATATTGTCAAGAGTTAAATTAGGGAATATAAATAATAATATTGGCAAGAAAGCAACATTACGAAATGTTCTAAAAGCCATTGATGTTCCAAAGATTCCAGCTCCAATTACAAAAAAAATAAAAAAATAAAAGACAATAAAAATATAGGTATTAATAAGCCTATTCTTTATATACCCTACTTGTTTTTCACTTTTTATTAAATATGTTCTAAAGAAAAGTATAATAATTGCTATTTCTTTCCAAAAAGAAAAAATAGAATCACCTCCATTATAAAAAAAAATTGTTTTCAATATATTATTAAACGGTAATAAAACCAGTAACAATAATATTATCTTGCGACAATCTTTAACAAAAAGTGAATATATAATTACTAAAAAAACAAATATAATTTGTAACATGATTATTCTTTTTCGTGTAGAAAATTTTGCATGGCATCAATATAGGTTGTTCCATTTTCCATATCAGGTTCAAGGTAATTTCCTTCACCCCATTCATTCCAGGATTTAATAAATACATATTTTCTTGTACAATCATCCTTTTCATTTTGTATATTGATTATTTTTTTCAGTAAATGTATGTATTTTTCTGGGCTACAACCAATAAGTATTGTTGCATTCTGCTTACTTCTTGGAGAATGGTCCCAATTTGGTAAAATACATGGTATCTCATTTCTATTTGATTTTTCAAAATATCTTATACATTCATTAGCATAAGTAGTATAATTATTTATTTTGGGTGTCCATATATGAAAGATGTTTCTTATCTTTCGTACAGCTTTTTGATATACTGATACTTGTTTGTAATGATCTTGGATTAAATCAACACAAACAGCATCATATCCTTTATCTAATATTTCTTCTCTTTTTTCTTTTTCAAATGTAAATCCTATAAAAAAGAAACCTTCTAAGCCGTTATCTTTTGCAAGCTTATTCCAAGTTTCAAAAAATACTTTTGTATCATTAAAGCCAATTGCATCCCATATTAAAAATATAAGTCTTCCGTCATCATGTTTCATATACCTTTTATCTTTAAATGCAGGAAGCATCGTATTAAAATGATTCACATAATCATCCACACCAGGATATAATTGCTCTATAAGCATTTGGTCTTTTCCTGCTGCAGTCCAGGTTTTACGTTTCCATGAATGATTTGCCCACCCTAAGCAAAAAGGAAAATCAGGTTTTCCAGTTGCAACAACTTCGTCAAATGGTCTATTTAGTAGTCTTTTGCCATTACCAAACCAATAATGCCAATAACAAAAGCCTTCGATACCTGCTTTTTTTGCAAAAAAAGCTTGCTTTTCTCTTGTTTCAGGAACTCGTAAATCATAAAAGCCTAAATCTCTTGGTATTTTAGGCTGTTTATGTCCATGAAAAAGAGGTTTTGCACTTGCAACATTAGTCCATTCTGTGAATCCAGGTCCCCACCATTCATCGTTTTCTGGAATGGGATGATATTGAGGAAGATAAAAAGCTATTAATCTTATTTTTTTCATTTTGTAAATCTAATTCTATATAATTAAACTGTACGTAAATCTTTTATTATATGTGCAGGATTACCACCAGCAACACAATACTGAGGAATGTCTTTAGTAACTACAGCATTTGCACCAATAATGCTACCTTTACCGATCTTTACTCCAGGTAATACGCAAACCATTTCACCAATCCATACATTATCTTCAATTAAAACAGGACCCTTACTTACAAGTGGGCGTAAATTAGGTCTAATATCCAACAAGTCACGAGCACTGGCTCCATGTGCATTATCTGTAATAAATACCTTACGACCTATACGCACATTTTCTCCTATTTTAACAAGATTTATACATGATATATGTCCATTATCCCCAAAACTTGAGTTATTTCCAATTTCAAATTTTGGCGTAAATTTTATATTTTCATATGTGTCATAACATTCTATAACGACATCTTGTCCTATAGAAACATTCTCACCTATATTTATGTATTGCATTCCTACCAACTTTCTAAAATATCCAAATCTACATTTAGATCCACATGTTTTAAAGCCATATTTTATCCAATGATTGTAGAAACCCAACTTTTTTTTCTCTATCCATTCAAGCGTTTTGTATGAGAATAAAGTATATAATAATTTGAACATTTTATCTATTTTTAGAGATTGAAAATAACTCATTTATCTGATTCTCAAATTCATTCTTTTCCTTCATAATTTTATATCTATAAAATGCAAAATCCTCTATACATTCATTATAATTTTTAAGTGTATATCTTATTCTGTTAATAATTTCTGTCTTTGAACTTTTTTTCTCATCAAATTTGTATTTATTTTCAAGCCACACATCTTCAAAAAACCTTGCAGACCCTCGACTACCAGTAATTACACAAAGACCGTTCATTGCACATTCTCTAGGTAATCTATCTTTTCCTGGATGATAGCCAAAATCAATATATAATTTTGCTGTATTCATAACATTTATGACTTGCTGTCTTGTCATATTTATTATAGGCTTCCATTCAATATCTGGAGCCAACTTTATAAGAGATTTAGTAAATTTGAATCCTTTCTTTGGATTATATAATACAATATCTTTCCGCCCATTTTTTGAAAAATCATGACAATGTTCCGTATTAATATAATCTTTTAAAGGCACCATCTCTCTAAAACCGTGATTTTGCAAAAAATTCTGCGCATATTCAGATTGATATGCACTAACTACGTCAAGTTTACTCAAATCTTTTAAACTTAAAATTTTCTGAGATTTATTTTTCATTAAAATATGGTTTTTTAAACGACGAGCAAATACATATAGTGCATGATATATTGAATATTTAGAAATATCATATATTGAAAGATAATTATCACTGTATTTATAAAAATTATCAACACTTAACCACCATAAAATTTTTTGAATCTGCGTATCTTCTGCTGCTCTATAGAATTGTGGTTCAAATAATATTAAAATGTTATGTGAATTATATTCTATTTTTTCAGTACGCATTACATTATAACATTTATAATCATTTGGAATGTCAGTTACACCATGACCATAATAATAAACATATGCATCAATACCATGGTTTCTTAAATAACTAACAAGTTGGTGCAATAGTTCAGCACCTCCTGATACAACACTTCCTGAGCATGGAACAAATATTTTTGAATCATCATATACTTTAATCATACTTTTTATTTTATAAATAAATTAGAACTTATATAAATTGCAATTTTAAAATAGAATATATAAATGGTCACTTATATTGTAAATAACATATAAATTATATTTACAAGGTTTTATTAGCTTTATATTTTACATTTATCATATACATAAATATGATATAAAAACTATATATTAAGTTTGAATATCTATTCAATTATTAGTGCCATTCTGTTAAATATTCAATCAATATGACAGCCTTTATACTATCAAGAATTTATCAAAAATATCACTAATTACATATACAACACTTTCCTACAACAGAGTTACCTATTTATTACATTTTAAGCTATTATGATTTATACTTTTTTCTTACCATATACGAAACATAATATTAATATCTATAAAATGTAATAATTAACATTACAATATTCATATGATAAAAAATGAGTTTCCTTAAATCCACTTATATAAAAACAGGCCATAAGCTTTACAAAATTCTTTAATAAGTTTAGATCTTACACATTATTTTCTCTTATATTTATTGATATAAGCTATTTGTGATGAACATTCAAAAACAAATATAAAGGAAGAAAAAGTGATAATATTTATAAATAAAGAAAATGATAATATCAACTTATTATTTCCTATATAACATAATTGGAATACATGAGCTGCAATCATACCCATTACCAATGATGTCTTCATCACATCTAATGTAATATCACGCTTTTTATTTTTGCATATATATGTACTATCTTGATTTTCTGTATTTATCATACATTTAAAAGTATTAATAGTTTATATGTCAAATTTCAAAGCTTTTTCTATAACCGGCGCCATATCGTAATATTTATATTCAGCGAGTCTTCCGCCGAATATTACATTCTGCTCATTTTTCGCCTTTTCACGATATTTGTCGGCTAATTCATTATTTCGCTTATCATTGACAGGATAATATGGCTCCATGCCTTGCTGCCATTCTGTTGAATATTCTTTTGATATGACGGTCTTTGGACAATCATAAACTTCTTGGCCGAACATTTCAAAATGCTTATGTTCTATTACACGTGTATAAGGCACTTCACGTTCAGTATAGTTTACAACAGCATTGCCTTGATAGTTTGCAGTGTCGAGGATTTCTGTTTCAAACCTTACAGTGCGATATTCCAGTTTGCCGTAGCAGTAATCAAAATATTCGTCTATAGCACCTGTATAAACAAGTTTGTCTGCAATGTCATGCCATGTACCTTTCATTGTTAAAAAGTCTACTCCTGTACGTGTTTCTATACATTCAAGAAGACCATCTATCAGTTTATTATATCCACCGACAGGTATTCCCTGATATTTGTCATTGAAATAATTGTTATCAAATACAAGTCTTACAGGAAGACGCTTTATAATGAATGCCGGCAGTTCCGTGCACTTACGTCCCCACTGTTTTTCGGTATAACCCTTTATCAGTCGTTCATATATGTCTGTACCAATCAATGTCTTTGCCTGTTCTTCAAGATTTCTTGGCTCAGTAACTCCGTCTGCTTTCATCTTTGCAACAGCTTCTGCCTTCTGTTCTTCTATCTTTGCCATTGCCTCTTTCGGAGTAGTAACTCCCCACATCTGATAGAACGTGTTCATGTTGAAAGGCAGATTATACAGCTTGTCTTTATAATTGGCTACAGGCGAATTTGTATAGCGGTTAAACTCTACAATGCCGTTTACAAAATCCCATACCTGCTTATTGCTTGTATGAAATATATGGGCGCCATATCTGTGTACATTTATACCTTCAATGTTATCACAATACACATTTCCACCTAAATGTGACCGTTTATCAATAACAAGACAACGTTTTCCTTTCCGCTTTGCCAAATATGCAAATGTGGCACCAAATAGACCGGAGCCGACTATAAGATAATCGTATTTCATAATTTATTTCTTTATTTTTGATGTGATGGTATTCATAATCATTTTACTAATAGGATCACGCAATGCCATTAGGCATATAGCATAGACTAATGCGCCTACAAGAAACATAGACAATAGTGTAACAATATTGCTGTAATCCTGCTTATATATTACAAATAGTGTTATTGCCATTAATACACCGGCTATCAGATAGTTAAAGTGTTGGCGTTTTATTAACTTTATCGGTATATATTTTCTTCCAATAATATACATTGAAAAAGTAACAACAAATTCAGTAACGGCAAAAGCTATTGCTGTACCATAATGACCATAATTCGGTATCAGTAAAAAATTAACAACAACATTTGTTATTGCACCGAGAAGAGTGCATAATATTACTATGTTAATCTTTCCCATGGGATATAATATTTGTATTCCCATTACGCCGGAAATACCAATTGAAACAATATTTATGGCAACTATCTGTGAGGCAATTATTGCAGGATAAAAGCTATCGCCGCTAAGCAAGAGTACTGCGCTTTTACTGGTGAAAATTAATCCTATGGTAAGGGGTATGGATAGTGCTATTATAAAATCGTATGACTTCTGTATGACGCTTTTAAATTCATCCATTTTATTTTCTGCAATCAAATTAGATGCACGAGGCATCATCACAGCACCTAATGAGTTTGATACGCTCATAGTCATATGCATAAGTTTTGTTGCAGCTGTAAAATATCCAACAGCAGCAACATCCTTCAAAAAGCCTAATAGTACAGTATTTAATTGTAAATATATGCTGGTTATTACATTAAACACAAATATGTGTACAGCAGGTTTCAGATGGCGAAAAGGATGCAGATTATGTAAATCTATGAAATTTCTATTGACATACTTTCTCAGACGAAAAAAGTTAAATATATTACCTCCTAAGATGCCGAATACCGTATATGCACCATACCACAATATGTCTTCTTTTGTTTTGACTAAAAGAAACAGTAGGAGTATAGAAATAATCTTTACTACAAGTCCACGAATTGCAACATATTTGAAATCTTCAATACCCTGATAAAACCATTCACATCCTATTGCTGTAAAAAATATTGTAGCACTTAATATCAGGAATAATGGTATATCAGTCTGCACGTCTGACACGGTCATACATATCACCGCCACAGCTACGTATCCCAAGATTGTCAACATTGCATGCAACAATAATATTTCAACTGTTGTAGTTGACATTTTTACGGCATCGTTTCTTACCTTGGCAACTTCTCGAATAGCATACATTGGAATGCCAAGACAGGTAAACAAGCTTATATATGATATAATAGAGCTGAAAAACTGTACCTGTCCTATTCCGTCTGCCATCATTATTCGAGAGGCATACGGAAAAGTTATCAAAGGAAAGAGCAGTTGGGATACTGAATTTAAAAGATTAAATATATAGTTGGACTTGATTGATTTAGACATAATATAATCCTTTTATCTCCCCTTATACATACTCTCATAATACTTCTGATAATCCCCAGAAGTAACGTTGTCCATCCATTCCTGGTTGTCGAGATACCAGCGTACTGTCTTCTCTATGCCTTCCTCAAACTGCAGACTCGGCTCCCAGCCAAGCTCACGTTGCAGCTTGCTGCTGTCTATGGCATAGCGCATGTCGTGGCCCTTGCGGTCGGTAACGTATGTGATAAGGTCCATGTCTTCACCTTCCTTACGTCCCAGCAGACGGTCAACGGTGTTGATTACAACCTTTATGATGTCGATGTTCTTCCACTCGTTAAAGCCGCCGATATTATATGTCTCTGCCACGTTTCCTTTATGGAAAATAAGATCGATGGCACGGGCATGGTCTTCAACATAGAGCCAGTCGCGCACGTTCTCGCCCTTGCCGTATACCGGCAGCGGCTTACGGTGACGTATGTTGTTGATAAACAGAGGTATCAACTTCTCGGGGAACTGATAAGGACCGTAGTTGTTAGAGCAGTTGGTTACGATTGTTGGCATTCCGTAAGTGTCGTGGAAGGCACGTACAAAGTGGTCAGAGCTTGCCTTGCTTGCGCTGTACGGGCTGTGAGGGTTATACTTGGTTGTCTCCAGGAAGAACTTCTCACCGTATGCCAGATGATGCTTGCCAGACGATGCCTTTGTAGTAAACGGAGGCTCCACGCCTTCGGGATGTGTCAGCTCCAGTGCACCATACACCTCGTCGGTAGATATGTGATAGAAGCGCTTGCCCTCATAGCCTTCAGGCTGGCTTTCCCAATAGAGCTTTGCAGCCTGCAACAGACTTAGTGTGCCCATCACGTTGGTACGTGCAAAGGTGAACGGATCTTTGATAGAGCGGTCTACATGGCTCTCAGCTGCCAGATGGATTATACCGTCAACATGGTATTTCTCCATGAGCTGCTGTATAGTGTCGAAGTCGCAGATGTCGGCCTTCACGAATGTGTAATTAGGCCTGTCCTCAATGTCCTTGAGATTAGCCAGATTGCCGGCATAAGTCAGCTTATCGAGGTTGATGATGTGATACTCGGGATATTTGTTTACGAACAGTCTTACTACATGACTGCCAATGAATCCGGCTCCGCCGGTTATTATTATGTTGCGTTTGAAAGTCATAATTTTTTTAGGAGTTAAAGTAGTTAAAGAAGTTATCGCCAACAAGTTGGCTAGGAGTTAAAGTCATATGCAAACGTAGTGCATGTTTAAGTGAAGAACGAAGAGTGAAGAGTGAAAAATCCAAATGTCTTGAGGATTCTTGTCGCAAGCACTACGTTAGCTATTGTGCCGGTGGATTTGCAATCCGCCGGTAAGAAGTATAAGGATTTACAATCCGATAACTTCCTATATTGCATTATATCACAATTTTACGCTAACTTGGTATTTGGATTTTTTACTTTTCGCTGTTAACTTTTCACTCAAATAAGCGGTATTTTAAGCGGATTGAAAATCCTTATATTTTATTCCGGCGGAGCACAGATCCGCCGGCACATTAGCTTTGTGGATTCTTGTCAGCTACAAAACCTTTTGTGGATATTAATGTTTAACAGCGTCCATGTTCTTCATGCACACTTTCAGTGAGTCAGTCCAGTAAGGAATGGTGATGCCGAAGGTCTGCTTGATTTTGGTCTTGTCTAATACTGAATAGGCAGGACGGGTTACGGGACTGGGGAACTCGTTGCTGTGGCAGGGCTGTATGTCGCATGACGTATTGCCTGCCAGCTCGGCTATCTTCTTGGTGAAGTCGTACCATGAGCATACGCCCTCGTTGCTGAAGTGATAGATGCCTGCCTTGCTGTAGCCAGATGTAGGTGCTTCAGCAGCATAGTCGTTGAGCACTGCCTTTATGGCTTCTGCCAGGTCGTAGGCGTAAGTAGGAGTGCCTGCCTGGTCGAACACTACATTAAGTTGCGGCTTTGTGGCAGTGAGGTTAAGCATGGTCTTAACGAAGTTCTTGCCGAACTCAGAATAGAGCCATGCAGTGCGGATGATGACATAGTCGCAGCCAACACCCATGATGTTCTTCTCGCCTTCAAGCTTTGTCGCGCCATACACACCAGTAGGAGTGCCTTTCTGGTCCTCACGGCACGGAGTGTTGTAAGGATCACCGCCGAAGACATAGTCGGTAGAGATCTGAATGAGCAGTCCGCCGACTTCCTTCATGGCTTCAGCCAATATCTTTGGTGCATCGGCATTGAGCTTACGGCACAGCGCCTCGTCGCTCTCTGCCTTGTCAACGTTGGTGTAAGCAGCACAGTTGACTATGCAACCAACGCCGTTGTCCTTTACGATACGGCGCACAGCCTCCGCATCAGTGATGTCGAGTATGGTTGTCTCCACGCCTTCGGGAGCCACAACGTCTGTAAATATATATTTGTAGTCTGTATCCTTGCTTATTATGCGCATCTCATTGCCTAACTGGCCGTTTGCGCCGGTAACTAGAATTTTCATTTTTTTATTTTTAGGAGTTAAGGAGTTAAGAAGTTAAGACAATAGCTTTGTGGTAAATAACCCACAAGAGTAATCATAATTTCTCCATTCTCAATTATCCATTCTCAATTAAACAAACGGCGTTTCAAAGTCCTTCAGCAGCGGGTGTTTTGTGTCCTTTTCGCTCAGTATGGCGCGGTCTGTAGGTATGCGCCAGTCTATGCCCAGTGAGTCGTCGAGGATGCTTATGCCGCTATCGGCTTCTGGATGATAGAAGTTGTCGCACTTATATTGGAATACGGCTGTGTCACTGAGTACGGCGAAACCATGAGCGAAGCCCTTCGGGATGAAGAACTGGCGGTGGTTGTCCTCTGTCAGTTCAACGGCTACGTGCTTGCCGTATGTCGGACTGCCCTTGCGTATGTCTACTGCTACATCGAGCACTGCACCGCGCACGCAGCGCACCAGCTTGCTCTGTGTGTATGGCGGACGCTGGAAATGAAGTCCGCGCATAACGCCGTAGCTTGACATGCTCTCGTTATCCTGTACAAACTCTACATGGCCCACTTTCTCGTCGAACTCTCTCTGAGAGAAACTCTCGAAGAAGTAGCCACGGTCATCCTTAAACAGACGCGGCTCTATTATCACCACGCCATCAATCTCTGTCTTTATTACGGTCATAAGTTTATTTTATGTTTTTATATTCGGGAGTTAAAGTAGCATTTTTAAGTGAAGAGTGAAAAATCCAATTGTAAACGTAGTGCTTGCGATAAGAACCACAAGGCATTTGTTCCGTCGGATTTGCACGAGTTGTTTAGCATAGCGAGAGCAGAAGCAAATTATATTTGGTTATGCCGAGCGCAGCCGACAATCAATAAGATTAATCCGACGGTAGAGAATATAAGGATTTTCAATCCGATAACTTCCTATTTCACTTTTTACAGAGTAACTCCTTTAACCTTTAATTTTTACTTTTTAATTTTTAACTGCACTCCGTACCTGCTATTCTTTTTCACTTAAATAAGCGGTATTTTAAGCGGATTAAATAAATCCTTATACTTTATTCCGGCGGAGCACAGATCCGCCGGCACATTATCGAACGTAGTACTTGCGAGTAATTCCTTTAACTTTTAATTTTTACTTTTTAATTTTTAATTGCACTCTGTGCCTGCTTTTCTCTTTTCACTTAAAACTCCAAAGTTTTCTTCAGTGATTCTTTGTCTTCGTCAAGGATAGACAGCAGATACTTGCCGTAGTCGTTCTTCAGCATGGGCTGAGCAACTTCGCGCAACTTGTCTTCGCTTATCCAGCCTTTGCGGTAGGCTATGCCTTCAAGGCAGGCTACTTTTAGGCCCTGACGTTTCTCTATCACCTCAATGAAGGTGCTTGCCTCACTGAGTGAGTCGTGTGTGCCGGTGTCGAGCCATGCGAAGCCGCGGCCTAAGGTCTGCACCTTCAGTTCCTTGTCGTTAAGGAAGCGCTGGTTAACAGTGGTTATCTCCAGCTCGCCGCGTGCCGACGGCTTGATGGTCTTTGCCACGTCTACCACCTTGTTGGGATAGAAGTAAAGGCCAACAACGGCATAGTTGCTCTTCGGGTGTTCAGGCTTCTCCTCGATGCTCAGACAGTTGCCTTCGCCGTCGAACTCTGCCACGCCGTAGCGTTCGGGGTCGCTCACCCAATAGCCGAATACTGTCGCCTTGCCTTCGCCTTCGGCTGTGTGCACTGCCGACTGCAGGAGTGAGGTCAGGCCGTTGCCATGGAAGATGTTGTCGCCCAGGACAAGACAAACAGAATCGTTGCCGATAAACTTCTCACCGATAATGAATGCCTGTGCCAGTCCGTCAGGCGACGGCTGCTCGGCATACTCCAGGCGCACTCCGAAATTGGAACCGTCGCCAAGCAGACGCCTGAATGACGGCAGGTCTGCCGGGGTGGAGATAATAAGTATGTCTCTGATACCAGCCAACATCAGCACCGATATGGGATAATAGATCATTGGCTTGTCAAAGATAGGTATGAGCTGCTTGCTTATACCTTTGGTGATAGGATACAGACGTGTACCGCTGCCACCGGCTAATACAATTCCTTTCATGTAATTTGTTATTTATTGTGTCGATTTGCAATATATAATTCAGTGAGTTTTTGGTATAATTCCACTGTCTTTTGTCATAAAACTCAGCGGTTTTCGTTAGAAAAACAAATGAGTTATGAGAAGAGCAGGCGCAAAAGCGCAAACGAAGTTCAGCGTTAGCTAATTAAAAATTAATAGTTAAAAGTGAAAAAACAAAGTTCGACGTTAGTCAATCCAAATGCTCTGTTAGTTCTTTTCGTAAGAGTTGGGGTTGCTATTGACTCTAACTTCTAGCCAACTTGTTGGCGATAACTTCTATAACTACTTTAACTCCTATCCGGATTCTGCATCTGTCCTTCTTTTTTCACCTCTATTCTTAGTAATTTATCTTTACATATCTAGAGCATAATCACCTTACAGTAACCTTATCACGTTTTTGCTCATTTTAGTCGATTTTTAATGTTAAAATCACGTTTTTCTGATGCATATTTCCGCATACATTTAACTAAATTTTAAGTTAAATAGACATATCGCTTTTTGTGATTTTCTCACTATTTCATCACTTTTGTCATTTATGCTTGCATATAGTGATTATTCCCATCGCTTTTGTATGTTTGCCATAAACGCCTTATATTAGAGACCTTACAACAGAAAGCGTGTCATTAAGACGGCATCTTACCACAAAAAAGTGATAGGCTAGATAGGTTGTTTCGCAACTTTTCTAACAATATTATTTTGTGTATTCCCGTTAACTTAAAATTTAGTTAATTATATTTAATCCCCTTGCGCGCGCGTAAGGAGTTTATAGAGAAGGTTACCACCCTATAACTGGGTGAATTAAAAATGAAAAATTAAAAGTGAAAAATGCCTGGCGGAATTTAGAGTGAAAAATCCAAATACTTTGCTGGATCTTTTCGCAAGTACTGCGTTTGCTATTGACTCTAACTCCTAGCTCATCTTAGTGAGCAATAACTACTCTAACTCCTTTAACTCCCAATGACAATAGTACAGGAAGCCATGTGCCTTTATTGCTTCGCGTCTGCTGCAGGACTAACTTTCTTAATTTTTAATTGCGCAAGCCTGCTTCCTTGTTTGCTCTTATGTCCGGTAGTTGCTACAATATAGCACCACTTCGGGTGCTCATAGTTGAGCATTGTTACAGGCAGTGGGTGCCACACCCACGGTTACTGAAGTGTAGCCCTTCGGGCTATAAGTTTGTATTAACCTTTGTTCCGGCGGATATGTGCTTTCGAGTCGGGAGTTAAAGGAGTTAAAGAAGTTATCGCCAACAAGTTGGCTAGGAGTTAGAGTCAAATGCTTCGTTGATTCTTTTCATAGCAAGACATTTGGATTTTTCACTCTTCGTTCTTCACTCTTCACTTAAATATGCGGTATTTTAAGCGGATTGAAAATTAGCTACGCTGACCTTCGGTTCTGATAATATCTACCGTCGGATTTTTCGCTATGCTCAACAACTCGTGCAAATCAGCCGGCACAATAGCCTTGTAGAGCTTCTCCTTTGTGTCTTTATTTATAAATTTCCTATCTTTTAAAAACTTTTTGTCCCCGTGGGGACAATTTTGTTAATGCTACAAAATGTTGTTATATATTTGTGGCCATCGCAGACAGTCTGCGTGGCAAAAAAACTAAATCTAAAAGAATAATATGCAATCTACTATCTTCAAAAACATGTACAGCCAAGACTGCCGGAGCATTGAGTGGCAGGAGATAATAAACATCATTACTGGAAACACTCTTGCCGGAGATACTGAAAAATACAGATATTACCTTAAAAACGGCCTAAACACCAACGCACAAAACATTAAGCGTAACATGCCGGCATTTACGCCTGCCGTGATATGCGACGGCGGCAGAAGGCCGGAGAACTTTGTTTGTCTGACAGGCGTGGGTATGTGCGACTTTGACCATGTGGCAGACGTAGAGAGCGCCAGAAAGACGCTGACAGACGACGGACATGCCATGATGGTGTATAAGACGATATCGGGCAACGGACTGAGGGTGCTGTTCAGATATGAGGTGAAGGGCACCAGACTGACCGACAAGATGACCGCCAACGAGATGAGCACCATATACGGCGCAGCATTCAGGACGGGCAACGAATACTTCGCACGCCTGCTGGGATGCGAGGCCGACGGACAGTGTAAGAACCTTGGACGGCTGTCGGTGATATGTCATGACGCAGAGGCGACGCTGAACACGAACAGCGTGCCTATAGCGATTGAGCTGGCCGAAAAGAAGGCTGCCGCTAAGAAGAGCACCGACAGAAAGTATCACACTACGCTTGAGCGTGCCGTGAGGGCTGTAGAGAAGCAGCTGGAACGCGAGGGCGTGAGATACTGCAAGGGTTCATACAACAGATATGTGTCGAAGGCGGGTTATTATCTCAACAGACTCGGCGTGAACGAGGACGAAGCCACGCAATGGGCCGTGGAGCGCTTCAGCGACTATGACAGCACAAGCGTGAGGGCGATAATGAAGTCGTGCTTTGCCCACACTGCCGAACACGCCTCGATGAGGGTGCAGAAGATTGAGAAAAGCGATGCCAACGACCGCGCCAAGGGCGTGGACATAACTGCTATCGAGAAGTTTCTGGATGAGCACGCAGCGTTCAGGTTTAACGTGATTACACGCAAGACTGAATATAAGACAGAAGGCAGCGACAGATGGCTGGAAGTAACCGACAGGCTGGAGAACTCGCTGTGGTCGGCCATGAACAAGGCAGGACTGCACGTAAGGAGCATCGACCTGCACAACGTGATTCTGTCTGACTACGTGGCTGAATGGAACCCGTTTAAAGAGTATTTTGACAATCTGCCCGAATGGGACGGCACCACCGACCATATTGGCACGCTGACGGCTATGGTGCACGTCAGGAAGGGCGACTTATGGGATGACACCGAAGACCCGCAGGGCCTGTTTGACATGTGTTTCAGAAAATGGCTCGTGGCCATGGTGGCGTCGCTGCTCGACAAGGAGGTGGTGAACAACGTGATAATGGTGCTGATAGGCCGTCAGGGCATATACAAGACCACGTTTTTCAACTATCTGCTGCCGGAGGAGCTGCGCCCGTATTTTTATACTAAGACCAACAGCGACACGATGACGAAGGACGACAGGCTGTCGCTGGCGGAATATGCTATCATCTGTCTTGAAGAGATCGACTCGATGCGCACACCGGAACTGAACCAGCTGAAGGCTCTCGTAACGACGAAGACGATAAACGAGAGGGCGGCTTACAGCAGGTATAAGGAGAACAGGGCGCACATAGCCTCGTTCTGCGGCACGGGCAACAACATGCAGTTTCTGACGGATCAGACGGGCAACCGCCGCTGGCTGCCCTTTGAGGCTGACTATATAGACGACCCGCGCACCGTGAGGTATGACTACCAGGGCATATACAGTCAGGCGCTGGCACTATGGCGCAGCGGCATGGCTTACTGGTTTAACGGGTCGGAGATTAACACCATGGCGCGCCACATAAAGTCGTTCGAGGTGCCTAACGTTGAAGAGGAACTGATAGTGACCTACTACAGGCTGCCGCTGGAGAACGAGCCGTATAAGCTGGTGAACGCCACGAATATCATTGAGCATATCAACATCTTCATCAAACGTGCCCTCTCGACCATCAAAGTGGGCGTAGCCATGAAAAAACTTGGCTTTAAACAGAAAACAACCAGTCGGGGACGGATGTATATGGTGGTAGAGAGGGAAAAATAAGAGCCCCTCCAAACCTCCCCCGTGGGGAGGCTTTTGTTTCGCCAATTGTATTGTGCCGGCGGATCTGTGCTCCATGAGCTTCTTGTCAGGAGTTAAAGTAGTTATAGGAGTTATCGCCAACAGCCTTGGCTAGGAGTTAGAGTCATATGCCTTGTTGATTA
>UMLR01048439.1_pt1 | contig 28319 bp, 17 predicted proteins | sample 1966741 | NCBI WGS metagenome assembly UMLR01 (sample SAMEA4836207, study PRJEB28245) | human gut metagenome | biome: gut microbiome; material: fecal sample | place: Denmark | collected 2008 | reverse complement strand
CCCAAAGCATTTAAAGTGTAGTTTCCTAGGGTTAAGGCTAGGAATAAAAGCAATAAGGAAAACCCATACGCAGGCGCGAACAATTATCACTGTCTTAGATTTCCTTCTCGCTCAAAACACTTTGCCTGTCGCCCTTTAAGCTAGAAAGAAATTCAAGACAGTCAACGAGGAATCCGTAGCCCGTCACATAAAAACCTTCTTTAGCCACAGCCAGCGTTGAGAATTATCAAAAATTTTCCAAAACAATCCCTTGACATTTTTTGTATTTTTGTATAAGATATTTTTGCAGGCCTCACCCTAGGGGGGTGGGGTGCAAAAAATAATCATCATCCCTAAAAGCAACCAAGTGTCTGGGTGTAAAGAAAACAAAAAACACAAAAATGATAAATATTTATCAAAATATAAAGACAAAATCTACAAGTTATATGAATATTAGGTGAAAAAAGGAGAAAAAAATGAAAAAATTATTTACAGCTTTATGTTTATTTTCAATGTTTGCATTGACAGTTGGCGCTTCTTTTGCAGAAGAAAGCGTTTGCACAAAATGCGATTGTGCTAAAAAATGCAATTGTGAATGTCACAAAGTTATTAAAAAATGTGATTGCGATTGTTGCAAAAAAGGCAATTGCAACTGTGAAGACAAAAACTGCGAATGCTTGAAAAACAACAACTGCGAACACAAACAAAATTGTGATTGTAAAAAAATGAACAAAGTTAAAAAATCAAAATAGTTTTCAATGTTTTAAAACTATACTTAAATCCAAAATAAAAGCACTCTTTATTTTAAGAGTGCTTTTGTGCTATTATTTTGTTATCAAATTAAGGATTTTTATTAATGCATGATGATAAGCAAATTAAAACATTATTAAAAACAGCTCGCGGTCAAATTGACGGAATGCTAAAAATGATAGATGAAAATCGTGATTGTATTGATGTGTCTACACAAATTATGGCAACACAATCAATGCTCAAAAAAATAAATTTACTAATTTTGTCAAATCATTTAAACCACTGCATACGCGAAACTTTTGAAAACAATAATGAGCTTCAAAAGCAAAATAAAATTGATGAAATTATTGGAATATTAAATAAGCTTTTGAAATAAAAAAGTCCTCTTTTTTCAAGAGGACTTTTTCGTTAGATTTAGTTTTAATTAAACTAATTTTCTTTGTATTCCTTAATTCTCATACCATAGAAAGAACGCCATACAAAGAACAATGCAACCACAAAGAAGAATACAGCGACATAAGGTGCAATGTTTTGGAATTTAGCCGATATAGCAATTTCCATAGCAAGTAAACCAAATAGAGTTGTAAACTTAATTATAGGGTTCATTGCAACAGATGAAGTGTCCTTAAACGGATCTCCAACTGTATCACCGACAACGGTTGCATCGTGAAGTTGAGTGCCTTTGACTTTCAAATCCACTTCGACAATTTTCTTTGCATTATCCCAACAACCGCCTGCATTTGCCATAAACACAGCTTGAAATAAACCAAACACCGCAATCGCTATTAAATAGCTTATAAACAACGATATTGCATCAGCTGTTTTGATTGGTGAAGAGAAAAACGCAAAAGCCAAAGCAAATGAAAATAAGGCTATAAATATATTAAACATACCACTTTGAGCATATTGTGTACAAATTTTAACAACCTCTTTTGAATTCTCAATGCTTGCTTTTCCACCTTCTTTGTTCAAGTCAATATGTTCTTTAATATATTTAACAGCACGGTGAGCACCTGTTGTAACAGCCTGCATTGAACTTCCGGTGAACCAGTAAATGACAGCACCACCAAGAATAAATCCGATAAGTGTATAAGGATTTAACAAGTTCAAAATTGATTCAGGTTTCAATGACAATGTATTTTGAATTAATAAAATAAGCGAGAAAATCATTGTAGTTGCTCCAACAACCGCTGTTGCAATAAGAACAGGCTTTGAAGTTGCTTTAAATGTGTTTCCGGCGCCATCATTTTCTTCAAGAAGTGTTTTTGCACTTTCGAAATCAGGCTTGAAGCCATATTCCTCTTCAATTTTAGAAGCGATATTTTCTTCTTCCTCAATCAATGAAAGCTCGTAAACGCTTTGAGCGTTGTCAGTAACCGGTCCATAGCTGTCAACTGCAATTGTAATTGGGCCCATGCCAAGAAATCCGAATGCAACCAAACCAAAAGCAAAAATAGATGCATATATCATCATTTCACTAGGAATAGACAAGCTTGCAAAGTATGCTATTGCCATTAAAACAACAATAACAAGCCCAATCCAGAAAGAACTGAAGTTCCCGGAAACAAGGCCTGAAAGAATTGTCAAAGATGAACCGCCTTCTCTTGAAGCATTTACAACTTCAACAGTGTGACAAGCTTTTGTTGATGTAAACATTTTTGTAAATTCAGGAATTAATGAAGCGCCCAACGTTCCGCAACTGATGATTGTTGAAAGCACCCACCATAAGTTTGGTCCTAAATTTTTAAGCAACGCATAGCTTACACCAAAAGTCATAATTATTGACAATATTGAAGTAAGCCAGATTAAAGAAGTCAAAGGTTTTTCAAAATCTAAAGTTTTTGCTTCTTTATATTTCATATTTGTAAAGAATTCATTAATCTTATATGAAACAACCGAAGTTATAATCATAAGAAATCTCATTGTGAAAATCCAAGTCAACAAAGGGATTTGGTATTGCGGTTTAACTGCAAGTAAAATAAAGCTTACAAGAGCAACGCCTGTCACACCGTAAGTTTCAAACCCGTCTGCAGTAGGTCCTATGCTGTCACCGGCGTTGTCACCTGTGCAATCAGCAATAACCCCAGGGTTTCGTGGGTCGTCTTCTTTGATATTAAATTCGATTTTCATCAAATCAGAACCGATGTCGGCAATTTTGGTGAAAATACCACCGGCCACACGAAGAGCGCTTGCACCAAGAGATTCACCTATTGCAAAACCTATAAAGCAAGCACCGGCAAGGTTTCCAGGAACAAAAAGCAAAATTGTAAGCATTAGAATAAGTTCAACACTTACAAGCAAAACACCAATGCTCATCCCCACGTTTAAAGGTATATTCATAACTTCAAGCGGTTTGCCTTTTAATGAAGCAAAAGCAGTTCTTGCATTTGCCAAAGTGTTCATTCTAATTCCATACCAAGCAACGCCATAGGAACCTAAAATACCGATAACAGACCACAACAAAATAGTTGCAACACCTGCTATGCCCATTCCTTGCAAAACGCCAAAGTAAAACGCAATACAAAGCGCAATGAAAAATTCAAGCAAAAACAAAAATTTACCTTGTTGAATAAGGTAGGTTTTGCAAGTTTCAAAAATCAAGTTTCCAACGTTCAACATCAAAGGATGAGCTTTAATGTTTTTCACTCTTACAAATTCAACTAAGCCGTAAATAAGCCCCAAAAAGCTTATTCCTATGCCACACAAAAGCAAATTGAAGCTTTGTGTGTGAGTTGAAAAATCGGGTACAACCAAATCTGCTTCACCCGCAAATGCACAACAACCCGTCAAAAATACCGTTGCACAAAGGGATAAAACAAAATGGCTAAATTTCTTTTTTAAATCCATTTTTTTTCCTCTATCTTCCTATTTTCTATAATACTTTCAAATTATAATGTTTTTTATAAAAACTTTCAATACGCACATGTGATGAAAAATTTACAAACAGCTTTTTAAGGAAGTATATAAATTGCCATATCGTTGTCAACAGCAAATAGTTTTAACCTGTCAACGACAAATTTATTTGATGTGTAATAAATATCAGGGTTATATTCAGAATTGTCATCGTCTGGCGCATCTTCTATTTGGTTATACAAGTACTCTTTAATAAATATGCCGGAAATACCATTGTCGGCAGTTATTATTTCAGAATATTGATTAAGTTGCTTTTCTTTTTTTTCAAGTAATTTACCACACAATTTACTTAATTTTTCTTTGCCCATTTTCATTGTTTCTTCCAAATATTTATGTATCATAGAACGATTTTTTAAATATCCCGTTCTTGCGTCTTCAGTGTAAATTCTTATTGGTTTTGTATCATTGCTTAGTATAAATCCGCAAGGTTGAAAAGTTGAATTTTGATTTCGAGATATATTTGAACTACTTAAAATTAAATCAGGTTTATATTGATTAAGAAATTTGTCTAAATCATCAACATTTGATGAACGACTTGTTGCATGAACTAAAAAATTCAAATTGTCCATATTGATATTTGGTGGAAAACCAAGAGCTGCAAAATATTCTTGTTGTTTGGCTTGAGTCAGTTTTTTCATATTGCCTAAATGAATTATAGGAATTTTTTTATCATTAATTGTTTTTTCGAAATAGATTCCATCTTGTTCCATTTCTTTTATTATTTGTTTGTTGTCTGTTTGAAGCTTTTTAGGAAACGGAATAAAATTAAATTGACTTTGTATGTGTTTTAACGTTTTAGATATTGTTTTTTTCTTTATGCTTAATTCTGTTATATTTCTTTCAAGTTCTTTTATTTGCGCTTCTCTTTTTGTTTTATCAGAATTCAAACTTATATCTGCAAAATTTATTATCTTTAACATTTTTAATAAATCCGGATTTTTATTAGCAATTAAGTTGAAAGCAGTGTTTGTTGTTTGGGCATTTCGATTTTTTTCATCAATTTCCTCTGAGGCCTTGAAATAATAATGTTGATTATAAATCAAATCACATATTGTAGTCTTTTGTTCAAAAGATAGGTCTTGCATTTGTCTTAGGAATTCAAATGCATGTTGTGCACTTGCTTTTGCATAATCCGGAAAATTTTCAGGTTTATTTTCATCTTCTTCAAAATTTTTTAATAAGATAGCAATAAGTAACATTTTTTTATTTTCATCGGATAATGTATTAAAGTTGTCATGTTGAACAACAAAACTGATATTTTTAAAAACTTTTTTAATTTTGTTATCATTGTGAGTGTTTATATATAAGAAGAGTTCAGGAATTGCTATAAAAATTTGTTTTATTGCTTGTTTGTTTTCTTCGGAAATGTCCCCATTAATTACCAAATTTTCAACTGACAAAAATTCTTTGATTTTTTCTTTAATTTGAGGCAAAATTTGTTTTAATTCTGGGTTTATATTAAAATAGTTATCATAATTGTTAAATAATAAACTTTTGCCATCATCTGTCAAAAGTTCAAGTAAATTTGTTGCGGATTTTTTTGAGATGTTGTTTTTTAAGCATATATCTTCAATTTCATAAATTAAAGATTTTTGGGATGTTTCTGTTTTATAATTTTGTTTTAAGTTTATCTTAACATTATCAAAATTAATTTTACCAATTTGTTCTGAAAATAGCACAATATTATTAAGGGCTTGTTGTTGGTTGGACGATATAATGCAATGCTCTCTTTTTAAAGCATTGTTTATAAAATGTATTGTTTTGATTTTTTCTTTTTCAGTTGGCAAGTGATAAAAAGGGTGAAAATTGTGTATTTTTTTGTTTTTATATATATAATTCGGGTCATAACTCACAGTTGCCATGTTTAATCTTGATAAAATATTCTTAAATAATTTTAAATCTTGTCTTGAAGAATAAGTTAAGTCTATATCTTCATGTAAAGTTTTCATTAACTTTAAATGATAACTGAGAACAGATGTGTCATTAAAGTTAATAATTTCATCTCTGTTTTCTTCTATCAACTGAAAATAATTTTTATCATTAATTAAATCTGGATTAGTAGTTAAAAAAAATATTATTTTTCTAAAATTTGAAATATTTTTAAAATCAACATCTTTATTTGACAAGTCAAAAAGCAAGTTTATAAAATTTGCTTTATTATTTTCTGACAAATTTTGAGTGATAGCATTTTCAAAATATAGTATCTCAACCGCATTTTGAGGGTTGGCAAGTGCTTTTAATCCATGTTTAGAAATAAATGTTGCAATGCTTGGTTCTGAACAAGCTTCCACAAATGTTTCATAGTTAACATATTTTTCTTTGTTCCTGCTTTTCGCATTTTCACAATTTTCTAAGTGTTCTTTTACTAAGTTTTTATAATTATTATCGTTTACGGCTTTTGGAATTTTTCTAAGTAAGTTAATAAAGCTTTGAAAATTGCGTTGTTCTATTAGGGATGAACATGAGTTTTCCAGATCATTTACTAATGTAAAAAATTTTTGACGATTTCGTTTATTTAAATTTGAAGTAAATTCATTTTTGTACTTTAATGAAAGCATTGATTTTTGATATGTTTTTTTTGTGTAATTTCTTTTACCAAAACTAAATGTATTTTTTGTCATTTTCGCAGGACAACTTGATGGATAAATAAGCATTTTTTAACTCCCCCTATTAATTTTCTATTTAAGACCATCAATTATAATAGTATAAAAAATGCAAATAGTACATTTAGGGTATAGTAATTTTTACAAAAGTTTACATAAAAATTAAAATTGTTTGTATTTTTTCTTTAAAAAATTTACAAAATGTAACATAAAACTAAATTTAATATATTTTTGATAAAATATAAATTATGATAAAAAATCTTATAGAAGTGAAGAAAAGTTTAAAAGAAATAAAAGAGGGTTTACGCGGAGTGACTGAACGTGTTGCCTTGCTTTTGATTATCTTTGGTGTGTGGCTGTTTTTGGATATATTTCAAAACAGACTTTCCAGTTTTTATGCGGTTTTGAGTCTTTTGATAATCATGACTTTGTATGCCGTTTATATGCAAATAGCTTATAAGTATAGAAAACGGAAAGAAAAAAAATGTCCAGTTGCTTTAAACAACAATTATAAACCTTTTGTAACAATTATGATTCCATGCCATAACGAGCAAAATGTAATCAAAAACACTGTTGAAAATGTTTTAAAGTTAAATTATCCAAACTATGAGGTTATAGTTATTGATGACAGAAGTGAAGATGAAACTGCTTCTGTTTTAATAGAATTGGAAAAAAAATACGATAATGTAAAAGTCTTGATAAGAGAAAAAGATGCATTTCCCGGAAAATCCGTTGTATTAAATGAAGCAATGAGTTATGCAAAAGGTGAGGCAATCCTTGTTTTTGATGCGGATGCTTTTGTTGAACCGGATTTTCTTTGCAAGCTTGTTCCTTTTTTGGAACCTCAAGATATTGGAGCTGTTCAGGCAAGAAAAGTTATAATAAATCGTGAAGAAAACTTTTTGACTCGATGTCAAGACAATGAGTATGCTCTTGATACTCATTTTCAAGTTGGTCGAGATGCTGTTAAGGGCGCTGTTGAACTTCGAGGTAATGGCGAACTTATTAAAAGAAAAGCCTTGGATGACATAAACGGTTGGAACAACTACACAATTACCGATGATTTGGATATGTCAACAAGACTTCAAATAAAAGGTTGGGATATTCGATTTTGTCCTAACATTTGCGTGTATGAAGAAGGTGTAAGAACAGTTAAAGCCTTATACAGACAGCGCAGACGCTGGGTCGAAGGATCAATTCGTCGATATTTGGAAAATATAAGACCTATTTTGTTTTCAAAAGATATGTCAGTAAGAACAGGTGTCGATTTGATTGCGTATTTAACAGAAGTTATTTTGCCTTTTATGGCCGTGTCTGAATTTTTTCTTCAAATGGGAAGAAGCTTGCTACACTATTCAAACACATTCCCGGCTTCAATCATTTTGGGTGGTGTAATTTGTATATTTTATATGATTGGAATAACCTATAGCATTCGACATTATAATAATCTAAGTCGTATACAAACGTTGAAGCAGGGGCTTCAAACAAGTGTTTATTTTATTGCAGTTTGGTTCCCTTTGGTGTTGTTTATAGTGTTTAAAATTATATTTGGGAAGAAAACTATGGAATGGGGGAAAACTTTTCATGGTGGAACCCAAGGAATTGTCTTTGACAAAAAACAAGGTGTTAATGAAGAAGTTATATAATTAATAGAGAGGAATAAAAACAGATGGATTTTGTAACATTAACAATATCTTTTTTGAAGATGTTAAGCAGCTTTGTCGGAAGTTATGGCTTTGGCATAATACTTTTAACGATTATTATCAGATTGGCTTTGTGGCCGTTGGGGATTTCGCAACAACGTTCCATGAAAATGATGCAAACTTTGCAGCCAAAATTAAAAGCACTTCAGGATAGATACAAATCTGATCCTCAAATGCTTCAAAGAAAAATGATGGAGTTTTATAAGGAGCACAAATTTAACCCAATGGCTGGTTGTTTGCCTATGTTAATTCAACTTCCAGTTTTCATTTTGTTGTATTCGGCTTTGATGAGTCCCCAGTTCATTCAAATGGCAGGTGATTCTAAGTTTTTATTTATAAATAGGCTTGATGCAACGCTTCGTGGAAATGCAGGAGTTCCTTATGATGGCAGTTTTGCTTCTTCAAAAAATGCATTTTTTAACACTGCTAAAACAGCTGTTGTTTATCTTGATGACAATAAACAGCTTGCAGATGTGAAGTTTAACTCTAAAAAAGCTTTAAAAGTTCAAGGCGACATAATTCCTGGGGAAACAGTTGATTTTAAAATAAGTTTGGATGAGTTGGATTTAAAATATTCACAACTTGAAAAGGTGCAAAAAATTGAAACAACTATAACAGATACAACAACTCGTGAGGTTGAAAAGGTCACATTCACACGTGATGGTGATATTTTGAAAGCACAAGTTCCAACGATTGTTGCAAAATCAAACTTTCACACTGATGTGTTGATTTTGATTATAATCTTTGGTTTGACAATGTATTTTTCACAAAAAATAATGATGGCAGCAAATAAAAACCAAAAAGTTGATCCACAACAAGAAGCAATTCAAAAATCAATGGGAACAATGATGCCAATTATGTTGACGGCAACTTTTGTGTTTATCCCAATTCCTGCAGGTGTTTTGCTTTATTTAATTTCAAGCAATATCATTCAGGTTATTCAAACAATTGTCATCAATAAACAAATTGATTGTGAAGAAGCCGCTAAAAAAGCATCAAAAACAAATGGAAATGCCACAAATGTTATTGATGCTGAATTTAGAGACTAAATTTTTCAATTTTTAATTAACCTGAAAGCTTACATTTTTTAATGTAAGCTTTCTTTTTTGTTAATGCTTCTGCTGTTCATTTGTTGACTTAAGTGCTAATACATTTTGAGCCATCACTTGCGATTTTTGCGTTTCGTCTTTTGTAATGTTGTCTTGAGAGGCATTGTTTTTTTCAGCTTGAAGTTTGGCATTTAGTTCTTCTATTTCTTTTTTTGTATTTTCTATTTGAATATTTAAATCATTTACCATATATTTAGAAGAACGAACATCACTTTCAGATAGTTTTCCTGATAATATTTGATTTGTCACAAGATTCGCAAGATTTTGCCAAGAATAAATAAGCGTTGTTTTGGCAGTTATTTGTTCTTGCAAATCTTGTATTATTTTGGTTGAATTTTGAATGCTTTCAATACTTTGTGTTTTATTAGATTCTACTTGTTTTGGATCGACTCTTTTTATAGTCTGTTGTGTCGGAACAGAAATTGTTTGTAAACGTTCTACCATAAATACTTATCCTTATTTTATTAACCACTTTCTTATTAATAAAAACAATTTTATTAAAAAAAATTACTTATTTTACAAAAAAATTTACAAATGTTAATATAAAAAGAAGCCGCTAAATGAGGAAATGTTTGTGGAGTGTATTTATTTTATTGCTGGTTTAATTGTAGGTGTAATCATTGTTTTGGCACTTTTAAAGCTTCTAAAAAAAGATGAAAACGACATTGAAGCTGTTTTGAATCGAGTGTTGGAAAATTATAATAAACATTTTCTTTTTTCAAACAATCAACAAGTTGGAGCGTTTGGCGAATATGTTTTGGAAAATGTGCTCACATCGGTTGGGCTAAAAAAAGATAGAGAATATTTTCTTCAAAAAAAGTTTGATGACAAAAGGCCGGATGTCGTTATAAAACTTTGTGATGACAAATGTTTGTTCATTGATTCAAAGGCAAATCTTAAAGATTATAACTATTATTTAAATGCCAACAATGAAAAAGACAAAAATAAAAAACTAAACCAAATAAAATCGGCAATAAAAACACAAGTCAAAAATTTGAGCGAAAAAAAATACCACGAAATAGGAAGCACAAACAGCCTCATTGATTTTACTTTGATGTTCATTCCAATTGAAAGTCTTTATATGTTTTTGTTTGACAATGATAATGAGTTGTTTGAATATGCCATAAAGAAAAGGGTTATGATTGTTTCTCCAAGTTCATTAATTTGTATTTTGAAAATAATAAATAGTTTTAATTTAAAGTTGAAGCAAAAAGAAAATGTAACTAAAATAGTTGAAATAGCATCGAATTTGGGTAATAAATATTTTCAAATGTTCAATGAATTTAAGAAAGTCCAAAGTGCATTTTCTAAAATAAATGATGATTTTTTCGGAAATGACAATATCCAAGCGCAAATTGAACAATTGAAAGAATATGGAGTTGAATTAAAAAGTAATGATAATATTTTGTCATAAAATATAGACTGATACTTTTGTGTGACGTATAATAAAATAAAAGAGAGTTAGTATTTGGAAAAAAATAAATTGGAAGAAAATAAAAACAATCAACAGTACAAAGTAAAAACAATAGACTATAATTGTGATGCAGCTCAAAGTTATGGTGTGTATCAAAATGAAGAAGAATATAATCTTTATGATTATGTAAGTTCATTGAGCATTTCATGCGGATTTCACAGTGGCGACCCGATGAAGATTCAAAAAGCATTAAGTTTGGCAAAAGAAAAAAATCTTTGTGTTGGAGCGCATGTTGGCTATAGTGACATTCAAGGTTTTGGAAATCGTGATATGAACTTAAGCAAAGATGAGCTTGAAGCTTGCGTGCTTTATCAAATAGGCGCGTTAAAAAGTTTTGCCAGAATATATAACAAAGAAATAGAATTTGTTCGTTTTCACGGAGCAATGTATAACAAATTCAATCGTGACAAGGAATTTGCTTTGAATTTGGCTCAAGCGTGCAAAAAAGCCGATCCTTGGCTAATTATCTATGGTGGCAATCGCGAACATTTAAACTATATTTCCGAAGAACTTAAAGTTCGTTGCGCTTTTGAACTGAATATTGAAAAAGTTTACGACGAAAATTTGGCTCTTACAAATGAAAATATAGATGTTGATAAATTGGAGCACAGAGTGAAAGCATATTTGCAGTATGAAAAAATTCATAAATCAAATGGTGAGTTTGTGTCGCTTAAAGCCGACACTATCCATTTTAAAAATTTAAATGCTTTAAAACTTGCAAATAGCTTGGTTAAACCGACTCCCGTAAATTATAATAAAGTTGAAAATTCCGGTTGGGTATAATTATTATGAAAAAGTTTGTTGAAAAATTTATAAAAAATCACATAAAAACACCAAAGGACATGTTGTGGTTGCTTCCGGGGCTTCAAGTTAAACGTTGGTTTGCATTGATATTCTTTGGGACAAGCGCAATAATAATCGGGGTTTTAATTTTAATGAATTTACGCCCTGTTTATTTTTTGATGACACTTTTAATAAAACTATTTCAAAATTTCTCAAGCGAAATAATCGGTTTTGTTTGTATACTAATTGGTGTGTTTTTGTTCATAAAAGGCTGGATATATGCAAATTATTCTTTGCTTGGTGCTTCTGACAGTCGCAAAAGACATGAGCTTTTGGAATCTGTTTATCGTCGCAGGATGCTCAATCGTGGCCCCAAAATCGTTGCAATTGGGGGAGGAACAGGGCTTTCAACATTGCTCAAAGGCTTAAAAAACTTAACAAATAATATAACTGCCGTTGTGACAGTTGGGGATGATGGCGGTTCAAGTGGTCGTTTGCGTCATGAATTGGGAGTGTTGCCCCCTGGTGATATCAGAAATTGCATTGCAGCTTTGGCCGACGATGAAGATTTGGTTACAAAATTGTTTCAATATCGTTTCAAAACAGGTGAAGGTTTGGAAGGACACAGTTTTGGTAATTTATTTTTGTCGGCTTTGTGTTCAATAACAGGCGATATGGTCAATGCTGTTATGGAGTCTTCAAAGGTTTTGTCAATTCGAGGTCGTGTTTTGCCTTCAACTTTGGATGATATGAAGCTTGTTGCAAAAATGGATACCGGTGAAATCGTTTGTGGTGAGTCAAATATCCCTGAAGCAAAAGGAAAAATTGAAAAAATATACACAGATCCTATAAACTGTCGCGCTTTGAAGGATGTTCTTCTTGCAATTGAAGATGCCGAGTTGATAATTTTAGGCCCAGGAAGCCTTTATACAAGCGTTATTCCAAATTTATTAATAAAAGATATTTCGCTTGCACTTGCAAAGTCAAAAGCAAAAAAAATATATATATGTAATATTATGACACAGCCCGGAGAAACAGACGGTTTCAGTGTTTCTGATCATATAAAAACTATTAATGAACATGCTGATGTCAACAAAAATTTGATTGATGCTGTTTTGGTCAATGACACTTTAAATGAAGCGTTGGTTGAAGATTATAAAAAAGTTAATTCTTATCCTGTAAATTTAGATGTGGAAAATGTAAAATCTATGAATATTGAAGTTGTTAAACGGAAATTGTTGGAAGACAACACCACAACGCTTGTTCGACATTCTCCGAAACGACTTGCTCGTGCTATTTATTATTGGTATAAAAAATCATTAAAATCAGACTAGTCAAAAATATAGTGGAGTGTGTTTTTAAAATGAAAAAAACAATTGCAAGCGTATTAAAACTTTATAATGAAAATAAAAAAATAAGTATGGTGACTTCATACGATTATTCAACGGCAAAAGCTGCGCAAGAAGCCGATATTGATATGATACTTGTTGGTGATTCTGTTGGTATGGTGATGCTTGGCTATGAAAACACCATAAATGTGACAATAAATGAAATGGAAATATTTACAAAAGCAGTTACAAAAGGTGCAAATGAAAGCTTTGTTGTTGCAGATATGCCTTTTTTAAGCTGTGGGGTGAGTGTTTCAGAAACAGTCAAAAATGCAGGAATTTTGATTAAAGCAGGGGCTCAAGCTGTCAAAATTGAAGGCGCCAATGATGAAATACTAAAAGAAATAAAAACACTTACCGACAACGGCATTGCGGTTATGGGGCATTTAGGGTTTACTCCGCAGTATATTAACACTTTTGGCGGTTTTAAAGTTCAAAGCAAAACATTTGATAAAACTATAAAAATGCTTGAAGATGCTAAAAAACTTGTTGAAGCAGGTGTTTTTGCAATAGTTTTGGAAATGGTGCCTTCTCAAAGTGCAAAGTATGTGACAGAGAACATTTCTGTGCCAACAATCGGCATTGGAGCCGGAGTTGACTGTTCCGGGCAGGTTTTGGTAATTGACGATATGCTTGGAAGGTACAGTAATTTTACCCCAAAATTTGCAAAAAAATATGCAAATTTGTATGAAACCATTCGTGATGCTGTTAAAGAGTATAAATCCGACGTTTTAAACAAGAATTTTCCATCTGAAAATCACTGTTTTAATTTAAGTGAAGATGAGTTAACTAAACTAAAAAATATAATGTAAAAGAGGCATAAAATGAAACTAATAAAAACAATATCAGAACTGAAGGCTTTTGTAGCCGAAAATGATAATATATCACTTGTTCCGACAATGGGAGCTTTGCACCTTGGCCATGGAGCTTTGATAAAAGAAGCGGTCAAACAAAAAGGTGAAAATGGCAAAGTCGTTGTGTCGGTGTTTGTTAATCCTATACAATTTGGTCCCAATGAGGATTTTAACCAATATCCCAGAACTTTAAATGACGATGCAAAATTTTGTGAAGACCTTCAAGTCGATGTTGTTTTTGCTCCAAGCGCAAGTGAAATGTATGGAATAGATGAAAATCATAAAGACAATTTCAATCTTTCAAACAACTACTTGACTTATGTTTGCCCACCATACTTTTTGGTTGACAAATTATGCGGCAAGTCAAGAACAGGACACTTTGACGGTGTGGCTACTGTTGTTATGAAATTGTTTAATTTGACAAGCGCGAAAAAAGCTTATTTTGGACAAAAAGATGCCCAACAATTATTTTTAATAAAAAAAATGGTTAAAGATTTAAATTTAAATGTCGATATAACTAGTGTGCCGATTGTTCGTGATAAAAATGGTCTTGCTCTATCATCTCGAAACAAGTATCTTGATGAAAACGGTTATAATAAAGCTTTAACTATTCACAAAATGTTGGATAAGGTAAAAGAGTTGTATAACAAAGGCATAACAAATGCAAAAATATTGTTTGAAGAAGCAATATTATTAAATAAAGACAATGCAATTGACATTGAATATTTTGAATTTTTAGATTTTAATAACTTGGAAAATGTTGACACTGCAAAAGAAAATACCCTAGTTGCCATTGCCGCAAGAGTGGACAGCATTCGCTTAATTGATAATTTGATATTATAAGTTTGGAAGATAAAATATTTATAAAAAGGCTTAAATTTATGTTAAAAAGAATAAAAACAGTATTTAACACAGTGTCAGAAGTTGTTCAGGTATTTTTGTATTTTTATGCCTTTTTTGCAATCGTTGTTTGGTTTTTGTATTTATGTCGCAATTCCTTAAGTGTGGCATTAAATTATTATTTTGTGATTTTTGAAAATATTGTAAATAAGTTTTATACTGCAAGTGAAGTGGATTGGACTTTAATTATCATATCAGCGCTTTGTATAATTATTTCATATATATTATCTAAAATGACTGAAAATATTAATATGTTAATAGACAATATTAATTCTTTATTGATTGATGTGAACAATAAAAAAGAAATCAAGGAAGAAAACGACGCAAAAAACCAGTTAAGAAAAGATTATCTAAAATATAACCAATTTGTAATTGGAATCAAGATTAAAATTCAAGAAAATGAACACCAAATATACAAAAGTTTAATACAGCTTGAAGTGCCTAAAATACACTCAGAAATTGTTAGCGAGATAAAAAAACATATGGAGGCTTTAACATTAAGAAGTTTTTCTGAAAAAGACGATTGTATAATACTTCGTTCAAAATCATTTAGTGATATCGAAGATTATATTGATTCTATAAATAATTTATCACAAATTATCAAAAATAGATATTCAAATAATGAATATTTGCCATCTATAAATTGTTATGTTGAACCTTTAAAACCTGAAAGCCTTATAAATCAAAATTTTATTTTAAAAGTTTTGAATATGAATCTTACGCCAAAATTTATTACAAACGAAAAATTTTACAATATTTATAATGAATTTGGATTAAAAAAATATAAGATTTTAACAGTAGGCTTATATAATTTAGATGGTGAAATGATTGAACTTTTCCAAATAAAATAGACTATCTGTTATTTATTTTATTTATATTTTGTTTTTTAACAAGAGGCATTTGAGTATTATTAATTTCAATGTTTTTGAGAATATTTGCTCTTTTTTTACGGAACAGCATATCAACGAAAGCTTCAAGTCTGGTAATAAACCCGGCTTCACCGGTTTGTTCATCTATTGTCAAGTTTAAAATCGGTTTGTTATAAATTTTTGAGTTTTTATTTATTTTTTCAACCATCAAAGAATCCGGTCCGCAACCAAAAGCGGTGATTGTAATTATACCATCAATCTTGTTATTTTGCATAAAATGTCCTGCTGCACCGGTCATTTCAAGTTCATTTGCCCAGTAAAGTTCAGTATTTAAAGCTTGAATACCTTCAGCCATTTGTTCATTTGATAAATTTTCAGCAGTGTAAACTTTAACATCAAGTTTTTCCATTTTATTAAAAATCTTCATTGACGTTAAGTCATCATAAATATTATACCCATGGGAAATCAAAGCTATATTGATGGGGTATTCTTTTTCGACATTTGGAACAATGACCCTATTTTGACTTGCATATTTTAAAGCATTTTTATAGTCTATTCCGGAACGGCGCATAAGGTGAAAATTATTAAACATCTTAAAGCCTTGTTTTGAAGATTGTTTAATTTTATTTATGTCATTAATATCAAAATATTTAGCAATTTCCATTAAAAAATCATATAGTTTTTTATCTTCTGACAAATCCAAAGTCGCATCAATAATTGTAATATCTTTTTTTATAACATTACGGATTAAATCCGGCAGACCACGAAGTTTTGAGCAATTGTATATTTTATGTTGCAATGATTGAATAGAGGGCACAAAAATCTTATCCACACCTTTATCAATTAAATTTAAAATATGTCCTACATAGACTTTAACTGGCAAGCAAGTTTCAGTGACAACAAGACTTGCACCTTTTGATAAAGTATCTTTTGTAGTGTTGTCTGAAAGGCAAATGTCTATTCCCAAGGATGAGAAAAAGCCAAGCCAAAACGGATAAAAATTGTAATAAGATAAAGCGCGCGGTATCCCTATTTTCATTGATTAAATAATCTCCTTTAAATATTAATTTTATTATATTATAAAAAAATATAAAAAATCTTGTTTGTGAACAAATGTAAACAAAAAGAAGGAAACAAATGCTTGCTTCCTTCTTCTTTATCTTTATTAAAGAGCTTCTTTTTTCTTAGATTTAGGAGCTCTTTTAACTCTTTGTTCCATTCTTCTGTTTTTGTAGTCAATTAGTCTGTCAAAATCAGGACTTGCAGTAATTTCGAAATGGAAACGAGGCATGTAGGTGTAAGAGAGATAATCGCTATCCAAGAAAGGGAAGCCCCAATAAAATTTGCCCATTAAATCGAAAGGCAAGTTTACCCTAAAACCGAAGCCTGCAGAAGCAAGGAAGTTGTTGGAAGTAACGTCTTCTCCCCCTGAGAACACAGCACCATGATCAACGAAAACAGCACCTTTAATTAAGTTTCTGGGGTAAATAATTCTTTCTTTGCCGCGCAATTTAAACTTCCATTCAGAAGGTGTAATAGGGAAAATAACTTCAGCGCTAGCCAAATAACCTGTGCGACCTATTAAAGCACCTTCGCTGTACCCACGAACAGTTGACACACCACCGACTTGGAATTGATCAAGTGACGGTATATATTTTTCAGGTGAATATTGCCACAAACCTCTAAATTGACCTATAATGCCTTTTCCAAAATCGTGAATGCGGATTATACCACCTTCATAACGAAAATACGGGTCATAAAAACTGTGATCCATTGGGAAAGAATAAGATACATTGTGGTTTGTGTACCAAATGCCTCGACGACTGTCTTTACGAGCCATAACACCTGTTCCGACAGTGATAACCTTATCTCTGTAAATTCTATAATCGGCAATGCTTGTGCCTGCAGTTTTATATGCAACATTTGAAATGCTTGTTAAATTCAACCAAGGTTTATCGATAATCGGTTGAGAATAGTACAATTGAGCTGATTGCGATTTACCGCTTATATCAAACATTGCATAATCGCCTTTTGTGATGTCCATATTACTTGCAGAATAAGAAAAACCAAGACGTCCACCGGATTTATTTAATGGGATATTGTAGTCAATAAAAGGTGTTACAGAAGATTTTGACCAATATGAACCACCTGTTAACTTATCGCGATGGCCTGTCAAACTATCTATTTGCCCGATAAGCCCGAAACGGTTTTGCCCTATGGTTTCACGACCTGCGTTATCGGTTGCTAAAGTAATATGAAACGGAAAATTTTCACGAACGTTAATTTCTAAATCAGATGTGCCGACAACCTCACCGGGAACAAGGTTTGCATTGATGTTAATACCTTCGTTAACGTGATTAAATTGGATTACATCTTGTTCAAGTTTTCGAAGTTCAAGCAAATTGCCCATTTCCATGTTGTTAAGACGTCGCATAATATATCCGTTTGTTGTGCATTTGTTGCCGTTTATATTAACATAACCAACGCGCCCTTCAAGCAAGGAGATTCGAATTGTTCCGTCTTCAATAACTTGATCTTCCAAGAAAGCTCGCGCAGTAATATAATTTTTTTCAGCATACAACGTGTTGATTTTATCAATGGCGTCTTTGATTTCTTGAAGCTGAACAACGCGTCCCACAAGCGGTTCAATTATTGCTTTAATTTCGTCATTTGACAAAATGTACGATTCATCAACTTCAATGTTTTTTAAATAGAAACCTTCATTTTTGTATTTTTCGATGGTCATTTGAAGTTGAGAATCAGCACCTGATTTGTCGGGTGTTGAATTCACCCTTTGAATATTTTTATCTTGTTCGTCGCTGTTGTCGTTTTCCGGAACATAATCATGTTTGTGTTCAAGATCTTTTATTTTTTGCTCTGTCATTTCTTTATTTTTAAGATAGTCGATTTGATGCTTATTTAAAGCACCTGCATCAAACATGCCACCGGTTTGCGGCGCCATTGGCGCAATTGGTGCAGCCATAACGCTTAATGGTAACATCCCTAATAAAATGCAGTACAATAGAATTTTTTTACTTTTAAACTTCATATTCCCTTTACCTTTTGTTTGATATTCATTATATTGACTTTAAGATAATATAAAATCATATGTATAAACCATGTTTGTATAATTTTTACAAGTCTATAAATTATTGTAATAAAAACATGCTAATGTGCAAATATAATTTAAAGTTTTATTAAAAATGTAAATATTTGTAAATTTTTTCCAAAAAAAGTGCAAATATTGCACTTAATTTTACTTTTTTATTATACTAAGAGTAGAATAAAAACTTGCATTATTGTGTTACAATTTTTTTGAATTGTGGAACAGTAAAATTGTGGGTGAAAAAAAGTTAAAATCAGGAGATAAATTAATTATGAAATGTTGCAAATTCAAGATTAAAGCAAATTTGAAAAAGACATTAGCTTCATTCTTGACAATTACTATGTTGGGCTTTCAAGCTAATATCATGGTATTTGCGTCAAACATAACCGGTGTGACTGGAAATAATGGCGTATATAACATTGATCCGGTTCATAAAAGCGGTAATACCGGATTCCGTCACTATAATGACTTCACGCTTGATGCCGGACACACTGCAAACTTAATTTTTAACGGAATAAACAAATTTGTAAATGCCGTTGATAATCAAGTAACAATTAACGGTATATTAAATAGTGTTAATGGAAGTGGTGCATTTGCAAATGGTAGAGCCATATTCGTTTCGCCAAAAGGTTTTGTTGTCGGCTCAAGCGGCGTTGTGAACGTAGGTGCTTTGGGTGTTTATGCTCCTACCGATGATGCTTATAATTCTTTTTTGGGAAAATATAACAAAGCGAATTTTGCTTCTGGAGATTTAATAAACGATCTTGGACAATTGAAAATTCGTGGTACCGGTGGTAACTCATCGATAAATGGGCTTATTTTCACAAAAGAAGGTGTGGTTTTGAATGTTGGTGCGTTGAAAAATGGAGATATTGGCCGTATTGGAGCCGGTTTTAGCTCTTCACACACCGACTTTTCTCAAGAAGGTATAGCAAAAGCTACAAATGCTGATATTGCAAGAAAAAATGCAAATGCTTTGTTTAATATGCTTGTTAATGTTGGAAAAGGCAATACTGACAGCAATATAACTTTTGATGCAAATAAAAGTGGAAATATATCAATTATTGCACAAGATCCTGCTATGCGCAAAATTAATCTCGATATTGTCGCAAATGGTGATGTTGATATTAAGCTTAAAGCAAATCCGGAATATATTTCTAAAAGAGAATTAGTAAGCTTTAGTAGATATGGATTTGATTTTACTGTTGATGGAGATATTTACACAACAGGAAATTATAATTTAGAATATGCAATGGATCAAGATGCGCAAAGGGCAATATTAAAAACTTTACATCCTGAATTTTCAGAAACACAAATAAATAATCTTTTGCAAAGTTCTGCAATTATCTTTAACGGTTTGATTTCTGCGAAAAGTGTGGACATTACAAATAATGCGCTTGGTGGGTTATTTATAAATGATACAGGAGTTATAAATGCTACTGAAAATATAACTTTGACTAATTATGGTCATAACTTTGCAACATTTGGTAAATTGACATTAAATAACTATAATAATGTTGCAAATTCTGCAATAAATATAAGTAATTTTTTGAGTGAAGGTTCCAGTGTTTCTAACACAGCTTATATAACTGGTGATATAACTACAAATAATGCTTCTTTAAACATAACAACGGATACAGAGGGACCAAATTCTACAGTATTGGCTTCTGATAGCAAAATTAATGTTACAAATGGTGATATTAATATAAAACACAAGGGGTCAAATTTGATTACAGAAAAAGGAAATGAAATTAAAATAAATAATTCCGGTAATTTAAATATTGATACAGCATCCAGCTCGTCTGCTTTACTGTTAAAAGGAAAAATGGATGTAGCCGGAGATATTAGTATAAAACATAAAGGTAAAGAAGTTTTTGGCATTTTGGGAGATATCGTTTCCGGGAATAACACAACTATTGCAAATAAAGGAACAAGCAGTCTTATTGTAAGTGGAAATATTTTAAGTAATAATGATATAAATATTTATGATGATCTTAATTCTCAAATTATTGCCACAAGAGGTAATTTAACTTCAAACAATGGAAATATAAGCATTATTCATAATGGTCAAAATGCTTATGGTGTAAAGCCAAGTGAAATTACAAAGTATTCAATAATAACAAGTAGTCAATTAGGAACTGGATTTAGGGTTAATATTGTAAATGAAGCTGATGAGTTAGCGCCTGAGACTTCAACCAAGATTGATTATAGTTATATTGGAAATTCCGGCAATGCAAACAGTTTGTATGTAGGTGATATGGCTTCTATAAAAACAAATAATAATGGAACAATCACTTTGAAACACACCGGCACCAATGGTGGAATTGACCAAAACGGAACATTGGATTCAAGTAACGGAATAAACATTATAAACAGTGGAAACAAAGGCATTGCTTTAAATAAAGACATGCAAGCGCTTGGAAAAACATATATTTATGATGATGGAACTTCAAGCATTTTGATAAAGAACAAAATCACAACCGGTGATTTGGAAATACAAAATTCTAACAAAGGAAATATCAATATAACAAGTGTTATAAATGCAAATGGCAACGCTCTTGTTAAAAATAATACAGATAGCAGAATAAACATAGTGGCTTCGGGTGAGTTGAACAATGCTGCAACAAATGGAACTACAAAAATTGTTAATGAATCTGCAAACTCAACCGGTATAAATATAAGCGGAAAGCTTGGAGCCAAAAATGCCACAACAATTACAAACAAAGGTAACAGTTTAATAAATATAACAGGCGATGTTGTTGGCAATGTTGCAGGTGTGACAATTGAACAAACTAATGATGGTGAAAACGGCGGTATCAAATTGTCAAAAGGCATCACAACCGATGGTTATTTGACAATAGATAACAAAGGTCAAAAAGGCATCAGTTTGGCAAATGGTGCAAACGCTACAAGTAAAGGAAAAACAACTATAAAAGACACAAGCAATGTTGGAATAAACATTGGAAAAGATTCTAAGATCACCGCAGGTTCGTTGTTGATTGACAAATCAGGCAAAGGCGGAATTAATTTAAATGGAACTGTTAATTCACAAGGTGACACTTTGGTTGTCAACTATGGAACAGGCAGCATAGATATTGCAAACGCTTTTGAAGGTGGCAAAACAACAATTTATAACGATGTAAATGGCGATGATATTAATATTTCCGACATTTTGACAACAAACGGCGACACAATGATTGTCCAAGGTGGCAATGGTGTATTAAACATTTCAAACGCTTTAACCAACAAATCAAACGGTTCCACAATAATTAGCAATGTGAATGGAAACGGTTTGAAAGTTGCGGACATAACTACAAATGGTTTCACATTGATAGAAAATGCTTCACTTGGTGACATCGTATTAAACGGTGATACAAATACTAATAGCGGAGATTTGTCAATTCAAAACCAAAATTATCAAATTGAAATAAACAAAACAGCAAACAATGATTCAAATCTTGTAAAATTGAACCGCACCGATAATGATGCGACTAATAAAGACGGAGGAATTGTTGCAAAAGGTTCATTAAAAGGTAACAATGTCTATATCCAAAATTCAGGCAGCAAGGGCATTGAAACAAATGGAAACATTGAAGCTCGTGAAAAATTAATGATTACAACTGACAATGCAGGCATTAATTTAAAATCAGGAAACATTTCAGGCAAAAACGTTATAGTTTCGGCTTCAAATAAAACAACCGGTGGCATTACTGTTAATGCAAATGTTTCTTCTGAAGATTTGATGTTGATTGAAAACGCAGGCAAAGGAAATATTGCTATCAATGGTGTTTTGAATGGCAACAGTGGCGATGTTTTGATTGAAAACCAAACATACGACATATCAACTCCACGAGCTGCTTTCAACAACGATTATATTGTTCTTGATGTTAACCGTGTTGACAATCCGTCACAAAATGTTGGTGGTGGCATAATTGCAAACGGAACAATTTTAGGAAACAATATTTATATTCAAAACTCAGGTAAAAACGGAATAACATCCGATTCTAATGTCACTGCACAAGGCGACATCATGATAACAAACAACAATGGAAACATTAACCTTGTTTCAGGAAATATTTCAGGTGACAATGTTATCGTTTCTAACTCAAATAAAGCAGGCGCGTTAACTTCAAATGCAAACATCCTCGCTTCAAATATGGCATTGATTGAAAATGCCGGCAAAGGTGATATGACAGTAGGTGGCAATGTTCAAGGTGCTTTGGTGTCATTGCAAAATCAAACTTACGACATTGAAACTCCACGTGTTGTAAATCAATCAAACGGTTTAATAACACTTGGTGTAAAAAGAAATAACGCAGATTCTCAAAACAAAGATAGCTCGCTTGTTACAAGTGGAACAATAAAAGGCGACACCGTTTACCTACAAAATTCAGGTAATGGTGGAATTAAATCAAACAGTGATATTGAAAGCACAGGATCTGTGTTTGTAACAAACAATGGTGGTGCTTTGAAATTGGAAAGCGGAACCATAAATGCCAAAGATGCGACTATATCCAATTCTAATCAAGCGTCAGGTGGTATATTGGTCGGTGCAAACGTTAACACAAAACGAAACGGAAAATTGGTTGTAGAAAATGCCTCTTCCGGTTCGATAACAATGGACGGTAACTTGAATGGCAACGGCGGTTATGTCATTATTGAAAACCAAACATATGATATAACTACTCCACGAGCTGCTTTCAACAACGATTATATTGTTCTTGATGTTAATCGTGTTAACAATCCGTCACAAAATGTTGATGGTGGCATAATTGCAAACGGAACAATTTTAGGCGGTGATGTATTTATTCAAAATAGCGGAAGCAAAGGCATTTCAATAAATAACGATATATTATCTGACAATCTAATGATTACAAATGATAATGGTGGAATAAATATAGGGAATGTTAATTTAACAGCTCAAAACCGCAATGTATTAATATCTAATTCAAGTAATGCAACAGGTGGTATAAGTATAGCTGCCAATGTTAATGCAAACAACGGTGATGTTGTTGTTGAAAACTCAGGAAACGGAAATATTGAACTTAAAGATACAAGTTCTTTATCTGCAAATCGAGTTCTTGTTGAAAACCAAACATATGATATATCTACTCCTCGAGTTCCTGAAGGCAATTATATTTTGCTTGGGGTTGATCGAAATAAGGCAACTTCTCCAAATAAAAACGGTGAAATAATTGCTAATGGTAATATTTCTGCTAAAGATGTTGTATATATCCAAAACTCAGGTGAAAAAGGAATAACAACAAATGGAGATATCAAAGGTGGTGATGTTGCTATAACCAACAATGGTGGCTCAATAAACATCAACAACGGCGATATTGACGGAAATAAAGTTACAATTTCTCAATCAAACCAAGGTGAAGGAGGTGTAACAATTGGCTCAAATGTTAAAGGTGCAGACAGAGTCTTGATAGAAAATGCAGGCAAAGGCGATATCACAATTGGTGGTAACGTTGAAGGCAAAAAGGTTTCTATTCAAAACCAAACTTATGACATTGTTACTCCACAAGTTAAACACAACGACGGCTTGATAACATTGGATGTGACAAGAATAGACCAAGATTCACCAAATAAAGATGGTGGAATAAAAATCGATGGCAATATAACAGCTAGTGATGATACAAAAATCCAAAACTCAGGTGAAAAAGGAATAACAACAAACGGAGATATTAAAGGTGGTGATGTTGCTATAACCAACAATGGTGGCGCAATAAACATCAACAACGGCGATATTGACGGAAATAAAGTTATAATTTCTCAATCAAACCAAGGTGAAGGAGGTGTAACAATTGGATCAAATGTTAAAGGCGCAGACAGAGTCTTGATAGAAAATGCAGGCAAAGGCGATATCACAATTGGTGGTAACGTTGAAAGCAAAAAAGTTTCTATTCAAAACCAAACTTATGACATTGTTACTCCGCGAAATACAGATGATAATCCATACATAGCTCTTGATGTGACAAGAATAGACCAAGATTCACCTAATAAAGATGGTGGAATAAAAATCGACGGCAACGTTACAGGATCTGAAGAAAACAAAATTCAAAATTCAGGTGAAAACGGAATAACAACAAACGGAGATATTAAAGGCGGTGATGTCGATATAACAAACAATGGTGGTGATGTTAACATAAATGGAAACGTTGATGGAGATGATGTGACTATATCAAACTCTGATAATGGTGGAGATGTTAACATTAACGGAAAAGTTGATGGAAATGATGTTCTTGTTGAAAACAATGGCAGTGGCAACATCAATAATCCTGAAAACGTAAATGGAGATGTTAAAGACCATGAATATGGAATAGAAACTCCACGAAATACAGATGATGATCCTTATATTTCTCTTGATGTAAAACGTAATCCGTTCCCTCCAAAACCTGAACCAACTCCTGATCCGACTCCTGTAATTAGAGACAACGATCCGACAAGATTGATTTATGACAGAAAACGTGATGATAGTTTCTTAGAATTGAAACGTGAGTCAATCAGATACGGTATAAACGGTGATTCTCTATCATTGAATTCAGCAAGCAATCATATTCAAAGCATTGTTGATATTTCAAAAACAGGATTGGCGGTTAAAACTGACGGTAGTTTGAAAATTAATGACGAAGTAAAAGTTAACTTTGCATATAAAGGAATAGAAGTTGAAGCAACTGCTAAAGTTATGCGAGTAAACCAATCTAACAATATTGCAGGGTTAAGATTTACAGATTTGGATTCATTGACAGCTAATAAAATATTATATTTGAGTATGTTAAATGATATTCAAAAAGAACAAACAGCATCAAACAATCAAAATCAACAGCCTTCATTTATGAATGTACTATCGAAGCTGTAGATTTCGGGGATATGTAAAATAAAAAATGAGGGTATAAAAAACTCTCATTTTTTTTTATTTATTTTTATAATAAAATAAAGTTAAAGATGAAATTAAGTATAAGGTGGAAAAATGGAAAAATTAACCGGTGAGCAAATACGTAGCATGTTTTTGAAATATTTTAACGAAAAACATAATTGTACAATTGTTAGAAGTTCAAGCTTGGTGCCTGACAACCCAACTGTTTTATTAACAACTGCCGGAATGTTACAGTTTGTGCCTATATTTTTGGGGCTAGAAAAACCTCCATATAATCCCCCAAGAGCAACAAGTTGTCAAAAATGTGCAAGAGCAGGAGGGAAAGATTCCGATATTGAAAATGTGGGAAGAACACCAAGGCACCACACTTTCTTTGAAATGTTGGGCAATTTTAGTTTTGGCGACTATTTTAAAAAAGAAGTTATTCCTTGGGCTTGGGAGTTTGTTACTGAATATTTAAAGCTTGACAAAAACAGACTTTATATAACAATATACAAAGACGATGATGAAGCATATAAAATTTGGCATGAAGTTGTCGGGATTGAAGAAAATAGAATAATTCGAAAAGGTAAAAAAGACAATTTTTGGGGGCCTCCCGGGCCTACAGGACCTTGTGGACCTTGCACCGAAATTCACTATGATTTAGGAGAAGAATACAAATGTTCTGAAAATTGTTCGGTTGCGACCTGTGAATGTGACAGATGGGTTGAAATTTGGAATCTTGTGTTTATGGAATTATTTCAAGATGAAAATGGAAATTTGTCACCTCTGAAGAAAAAAAATGTCGACACCGGCATGGGGTTGGAACGTATTGCCATGGTTTGTCAAGGCAAAAGCTCAACCTTTGAAACTGATTTGTTGATGCCTATTTTAAATGAAGTGTCAAAGCTGGCAAATGTTGATTATGGAAAATCTGAAAAAACAGATGTAAGCCTCAGAATAATTGCCGATCATATAAGATGTTGCACATTTATGGTGTCTGATGGACTTGTTCCAGGCAATGAAGGTCGGAATTATGTTTTAAGGATGATTCTGCGCCGTGCTTTAAGACATGCCATGATTCTTGGCATCAAACTTCCTAATTTGTATAATCTTGTTTCTTTTGTTATCGATAAGTACAAAAATGTTTACACTGAATTAGACGACGAAAGAGATAAGATAATTAATATTATTAAAGAAGAAGAAGAAAAGTTTCAAGGTACGCTGCAACGCGGTGAAAAATTGTTAAATGAACTTTTGAACCAAAATGATAAAATTATTAGTGGTGAAAATGCCTTTAAGCTGTACGATACTTTCGGGTTTCCTCTTGAATTGACTGTCGAAATAGCAAATGAAAATAATGTCAAAGTTGATATTGAAGGTTTCAATCGTTGTATGCAAGAGCAGAAACAGCGAGCAAAAGACTCAGCTCAAAAAGTTGTATTAACTGATGATTTGGTTTATGTTGAAATAGAAAATAAATTTGGACCCACAAATTTTGTCGGATATGAAAATATAAATACCACTCAATCGAAGGTTGTTGCGATTGTTGAGAATAAAAATGATGCAAATGTTTTGGATATAATTTTGGACAAAACACCTTTTTATGCAACAAGTGGCGGACAAGCTTGTGATAGTGGTAAAATATCTAACGAAAAATTTGAAGCTCAAGTTATTAATGTTTTTAAAGTGAATAAGTTGTTTGTTCATAGGGTTAAAGTTTTAAAAGGTGAAATCAAAAGTGGAGACATTGTTTCTGCTCAAATAGATTCAAACAAAAGGCAAAATACGGAATGTCACCATACTTTGGCACATTTGCTTCAAGCAGCCTTGATTAAAGTTTTGGGCAATGAAGTTCATCAAATGGGCTCTCAAGTTGAAGAAGGAAGAACAAGATTTGATTTTTCTTATTCTCACGCTTTGACAAAAGAACAATTAAGCGAAGTTGAAAATATCATAAATGGTTGGGTCAAAGTCGGCTTGCCTCAAAAAACGGACATAATGGACATAGATGAAGCAAAAAAAACAGGCGCAACGGCATTGTTTGATGAAAAATATGATGCAAAAGTAAGAGTTGTCAAAATAGGTGATGTATCTTGCGAACTGTGCGGAGGAACACATACAAACAATACCGCTAATTTAAAATATGTAAAAATCATACAAGAAAGTGCTATTTCAAGCGGTGTTAGACGAATTGAAGCGCTTTGCTCAAATTATGCTATTAATTACATAAATGAAAAAGCTTGCGAAATGGATAAATTGACTGAGTTATTAAAAGCCAAGCCAAATGAAGTTTTAAGTCGAGTTCATAAATTGATTGAGGATAATAAAAACTTAGAGAAAAAAATAGCAAATCTTGAAACAAAAATGATAGAAGCTAAAATTTCATCGCTTTGTAACAGTTTCTCAAGTCTAAAAGATGATAAAGGCAAAATAATCACCAAATACATTTCGGATATTAATCCCAAATTTTTGAAAAATGTTGTTGATATGTTAAATGATAAGCATAAAGAAAGCATTATTGTTTTGGCAGCTTGTGATGAAACGACAAAAAAAGTTTCTGTTGTTGTTAAAATAAATGAAAAATACATTTCAAAAAATCTTGATGCTAAAATCATTTTAAATGAAATTCTTGAAAGATTGAATGGCAAAGGTGGAGGAAAACCAAACTATGCACAAGGTTCAGGAAGTCTTTCTGATGATGTTAATCTTAATGAAATATTGCGAAATATAGAAGAAAAAATTGTTGAGAAAATATGTTAAAAAATAACATTAAGATTTGTAACAAAAACAATAAAACGTGAAATTTCAACTCCCTGATTTTTTTTATAAATATATATATAAAATAAATATAAAGGGAGTTTTTTATGGCTTTAGGTTTTAGCGCAGCATCAAGTTTTAGACAATCAAATGCACAAGGAACAAGTTCAAACAATATAGAAACATCAGGTTCGCTGGCTTCAAATAACAATACAGAAACATCAGGTTCATTGGCCTCATTGTTTGTAAATTCTAGTGGCTCAAAT
>UMLR01054642.1_pt1 | contig 28413 bp, 35 predicted proteins | sample 1966741 | NCBI WGS metagenome assembly UMLR01 (sample SAMEA4836207, study PRJEB28245) | human gut metagenome | biome: gut microbiome; material: fecal sample | place: Denmark | collected 2008 | reverse complement strand
AAGCAGAGGGTCACAGGTTCGAGCCCTGTAGGTCCCATTTATAATGAATATGCCGTAGTGGCGGAACTGGCAGACGCCCGGGACTTAAAATCCCGTGGGTAGTGATACCCGTACCGGTTCGATTCCGGTCTGCGGCATTTTTTGCAATATGCATATATAGGAAAACGACTGAAAAACCCTGTAAAATCAAGGTTTTCAGTCGTTTTTTGTTTTTCTGTGCCGGAACAGAACGGCAAAATCCTGCCCCTTTTCTGCCCCTTCAAAATCAGATGATTTTTGCCTGCCTGATCTGGTCGTTATCACGCTCTGTCAGCTTCTCCGTCACGTGCAAATAAATTTCCCTGGTAACTTTGCTGTTCTCATGTCCGAGCCGCCGTGCTATGGTCTCAATGTTCACACCGGAAGCAAGCAGCATAGATGCGTGCGTGTGCCTGAGTGTGTGTGCAGTGATCCGCCGCCCTATAAGCTTCTCAGATCGTTCACGCAGATACTTATTGTAACTGAATGGGTTTATATGGTTGCCGTTCCGGTTAAAGAACAAGAGCGGAGTACGGACACCATACGCCATGCTTTCAAGCTTGGCAGTCAAAAGCAAGTCCCTGCAGATCGGCTCAAGCTCCGGTTGTATATACACATCCCGGATAGAGCACAGTGTCTTTGGAGTCCCCACGCTTCTGTTATTTGCATCATAAGTCTTATTCACATGAATGACTTTGTTATACATATCCAGATCGGCAGCAGTCAGAGCCAGAGCCTCACCGATCCGGAGACCGGACAGAACAAGAAACCGGGTAAGCTGCTGCCATTTTTTAATCTCAATACCCCGGATCAGCGTTGTAAGCTCTTTAGATTCCAAGTATTTATCCTGGATCTTTTCCCGGTGTGTGGCATCCTTGAACGGTTTGAACTTGCGGAGATAGGCAACGTCTGTAATATAATCGTTTTCATATCCCCAGTTAAGCAGGGCAATGAGCCTTATTCTGCGTTCATTCAGTGTGCTGAAAGCCTCCCCTGTCTGCAAGAACCGCTCTTTGATATAGTTGGCGGTCAGGTTCTCAACGAGCACATCAGCCCCTAAGATCTCCAGCAGTGCCTTGCACTGGTAGAAGTTCCGGCGGTAAGTGGATTCCTTAACACTTTGTTTCTGATACGCTCTGTAATGCTCCACAAGCTGCCAGAGGGTAAGCGGCTGTACTTCTTCCGGTTCTTCGTTCTGTCTTTCTTCAATGATCCGCAGCAGTGCCTGCCGTGCAAGCTTCTTTGTGCTGGGGTTGTTCTTCTCCATGGTCACGCTTACACGCCGTATTTTCCCGGTCATGTAGTCAGTGTAACGCTCCGTGTACTTGTACTTTCCTGTTTTGGTTTTCTCTACCCACATAAAAACATCTTCCTTCCTCTTTGCGTGGCGGTGCGTGAGTGAAGTTTAAGACATTTTCCGGTGTTTTTCAACTGCTGCCGGTCCGATCCATAGGGAAAAAGGTTCATACACCAACAATTAGTTGACGTAACTATGGAGCTATAGTAAACTATTCTGGTGATAGTGCATAACCCAAACGATCAAAGAAGCTTCAACCCTATGCCCGAAGGGCTGGGGCTTTTTTGTTGCCTTTTTCAGTTAAGTGTGATACAGTGAAGACGTATTAACCAAGAAACAATCTAAGAAGTCTTGTGGGCATTGGTATCGCTCAACACAAGGCTTCTTTTCGTTTGCCTTTTTCGCCGGCGAAACGGTGAACGAATCGTTCAGCGTCTGTGGATCCGGTTGCATGGGGTAACGGTTTGTTACTGCATGGGGTAGCGTTTCACGACCTCATCTTTCTTGACACGATACGCACGCATGGAACTGTTCTCCAATTTTGGGGAGCGGTTTTGCTCATTTTTGAGCAAAAGTGGTTTTCTTCACCAATGACGAATACCTGGCATTGTGTTTTGCTATGTCAGCCTGATCGGGAATAGATCTGCAGGTGATGGGGTGTTTTGTCCCGTCATATCATCCAAAATAGATGGTTTGACTCAATAACGTTTCGTTATCCGGTCCCATCAGCTCAACGCAGTTTTGCGTTCACTGCTGCATATTTAACAACCGTACTTGATGTACGCTTGTATCTCAGGGTCATTTTGTCCCCCAGTCTCAAGTACCGTTTTGGTACCTCAGCGACATTTTGCCGTTGAGTCTGACAGGGTTTCCTTGCTTTTAAGAAGACCTGCATACTCAATTTGGGTACTTAGCTATGCTTTTAATAAAAAAACAATTATTCTAATTTATCTAATCTTTTTTCTAATTCGCTTACTTTCTCATTAGTTGCGTTAAGTGCGTCTGTTTGAGCGGTGATGCATTCGCTTATTTCATTTGGCTCAAAATTCGAAAGCATCTTGTCGAAGTTATATTGAATAAAGTCATTTACAGAATTAAAAAAATTATTAAATGTGTTTGCGTCAACAAGATATGATTTTTTTGTGTCTTTGCGGCTAACTAGGTATTTAGATATAGATTTTAATTCTACGATCATATAGCCATTTTCATATAACAAGCTTTCAATATAGTCGATTTTGGGAGCAAGATTTGTTTTGCGATTTTTAAAAAAATCTTGCAAAGGTACGCCGAAATAACGTGATATTTTCTGTAATTCATCGGCTGTCGGAGTAGCGGTTCCGTTTTCTAATGCCTCTACATAATCAATCGGAGAATCAATAAAGTTTGCAACAAATGATCGAGAAAATCCAAATTCCTCACGATACATTTTAATATTTTTTGACACTGTGTTACTTAAACTTTCTTCTTTATCCCATCCCATCAAATAAGCCGGGGTGATGTCAAGAGCCTCTGCAATTTTTTTTATATTTTCTAATTTCGGTTGTCTTAAATTACGCTCATATTGCTGAATAGTCACAACAGCAAGACCAGTTTTTTCTGATAATTGTTTTTGTGTCAATCCTTTGCCTTTTCTGGCTAACTTAATAAGTTCGCCTTCATTTGGCGAATCTTTTTTCACGTTAACACCTCCATTCTTCTTTGATTATAGCATACTTTCGAGATGCATTCAAACGAATTTGAAAAAAATATTGACAGATTCAAACGAATGTGTTATACCAGCTATAAGCATTCAAATGAATGCATGAAAGAGAGGTGAAAAGATGAAAGCAAACAGAAAAAAACTCATGCTTGCAATGGCAAGAGCTTGCATGGACACAGAGGATTTACAGAAAGCGGCAGAGATGCCACGACCAACGCTGAACAATGCTATCTGTGGCAAAAGCGTAAGACCTTCAACGATTGGCAAGATCGCAAAAGCATTGAAAGTCGATGTAACTGATATTATCGAAGATTAAGCACTGTGGCGGTGCGTGGGTGAGGTCTAAGACCGGAAGGAGCAGAAGCATGACAGATCAGCAGGTATTGAGATACACACAACTGTGCAAGCGTAGAATGGACATTCTTCTGCACTCTGGTGCGTCCTGGTTGCCGGAATATGAAACAGAGCTTAAAAGCATCGACCAGGAGTTAAAAGAGCTGTCAGAGGCAAAAGAAGCAGCACACAGAGCGAGAGAAAGGAGAGTGAAAGCATGAAAGCAAGAGCATTACTGATTGAGGCACTTGTGGGGATTGCATCGGCAGCAGTGGCAGCAGGTGCGTTTTGCTGGATGGCAAAGTATACCGTACTGAAAGAGGCGGACATGATCGTTATAGCGGCGTTTTTGTGGCTTTGGGTAGCCTGTAAGCTTCTTGTATGGATGAACCACAGAAATACACACGTAGCATAGGCAAACACCTCACAGGGCAAAATAAAGCTTTGCAGAGGCATAACAGAAAGGAGAACAAGCACATGACAATTTTAAAAGTCACATACGGCAACCCGGTAGCATCCATTAAGGGTATCTGCGAGCATTACCAGATTTCAGACCGAACAGCCAGAATGATCGTTAAAGAGTTGGAACAGGAGCGAGGCAGATACGGAGATTACACCGTGCTGGGTGATGGAGCATTGAAGCGTGTCAATTTCCTGGCGTTCACGGACTACTGGCAGTTTAGAAAAATGCTCCAGGACAAGAACGCACGCAAGCACGTACCAGTATACAGTCCGCAGAAGGTAGCAAGAAGTTTAGGCTTTTACGGCGGTGAAACTTATGACGGCTCAGGAAATCCGAGCGAAAATTGAGCGGATCACGGCAGCAGTAGGGCAGAAAGGAGTAAAAAATGGCAGCAAAAAGAATGTTCAGTATTGACGTAGTTGACACGGACAAGTTTTTAGATATGCCAGTATCGACACAGGCGTTATATTTCCATTTCGGGATGCGTGCCGATGATGATGGTTTTGTGGCATCACCGAGAAAAATTGTAAAGATTGCAAATTGCACAAATGATGATCTAAAGGTTTTGATTTCGAAGGGGTATGTAATACCGTTTCAAAGTGGTGTGATAGTCATTACAGACTGGAAAACAAATAATTTTATTCGGTCTGATCGGTACAAAGCAACCAAATATCAGGAAGAATTTGAACAGCTTGAACTGTGCAATGGAGCATATAGCAAAAAGGATGTATACAAAATGGATACAAAATGCATGCAAGCTGTATCCGATATGGATACCAAACGGATACCAAATGGATACCAAATGGATACCCAGATTAGTATAGATAAGAATAGATTAGATAAGAGTAGTATAGATAATATAAGTGTGTGTGCACAAGCAGAGCTTGACAACACACAGACATACACCAAAAAGCCAAAAACAACCCGATTTGTACCGCCTACGGTGGAAGAGGTAAAGCAGTATTGTGAGGAAAACAATTACAAACTGGATGCACAACGTTTTGTTGACTTCTACGAAAGCAAGGGGTGGATGATCGGGAAAAACAAGATGAAGAGCTGGCAGGCAGCAGTTAGAACATGGGTAAGAAAAGCACAGGAGGGAACAAAGCAGGATGAAGAAGACAGAGGAGAAAGCACGTCAGTTAGACTCTGGTAAATGTTCGGTATGCCAGGGCACAGGCTGGGAAATATTCACGGAAAAGGTAGAGGGATATACAGAGCCGATTGAGTTTACAAGAGTATGCCCGAAGTGTAAGGGGAGCAGACGCATGAGTGATAAAACCGGAGTGCCGCCGGAATATTGCAACGCCGATGTTTCGAAGTTTCGTTTTGATACATACAAGACCAGCATGGAGCAGACCAGAAAAGTGTTTAAAAATTTCATTGAGAACTTTGAAAAATGGCAGGCATGGGGCAAAGGGCTGTACCTTTGGAGCAATACACCGGGAAGCGGTAAAACGTTTTTATCCTGCTGCCTTGCCCGTTCCTTGATGGTTAAATATGATTTGCAAATGCGTTTTATCACCGCACCGGCTTATATTGACACGGTGGGCGAGTCGATCAAGAGGGCAAGAGGCGAGGAAGACCGTTCGAAGGTTTACAAAGAATGTGATGTGCTCGTGCTGGATGATATCGGGGCACAGGCTGGCAGCAAATGGCAGGAGCAAGAATTGTTTAACCTGGTCAACAAACGGATGGAACATGGCAAGATAACTATTTACACCTCGAACATGGATGCAAACGCATTGAATGTGGACGCAAGGACACGTGACCGGATCATAAAGACCAGTATTGTTTTACAGATGCCGGAGGAGAATTTGAGAAAGAAAAAGGCAGCAGCAGAACAGCAGAGTTTCTTGCAGATGATCTTGCAGCAGCAGGGGAGATAACCGGATCACAAAGAGGGGGAGGGGTGCAGCAGTGCTTTAGGGTACTGTGTGCTACACAGAAGCAAAGGACAGGGTAGAAGATCCCCCAGCCTTGAAACAAAATTCTTGTGGCGTTTTCAATGACCGACGCCCCACCAAAATTTGCAAAAAGTTCCCGAAATGGAGAAAAACAGAAACAGAACACGGAAACGAACAAAGAACGAACAAAGAGAACCGGGCAGGATACCGGAACAAGGAGGATAACATGGAGAACAGAGAAACACCGTTACCGATGCCAGCAACAGACATGACGGTAAAACTTTTTAGAGCAATGAGCAAAGCGAGCTGGGATCAGGTCAGACGCTTGTACCTGGTGGCATTTGCTGGGATGTTTGCGGATCAGCAGCCAGAACCAGAGCCATATAGAGACCGTACGCTTGTTATGCTGATGCATTTGGAAGATCAGGAGGCATGGAAGAAGATTTATACAACGGTTAAAGCATTGACAAACGAAGTATTTGAATAAGCACAGGGAGGCAATATGGAGAACAGAACAGAAAAGAAAACAGTTTCAACGGTTGACATGACAACAGAAGTTTTTAAGGCGATGAGTCAGGGAAGTGCAAGCAGTATTCGCTGCCTGTATCAGATCGCATTTTCTGGCAGACTGCTGCCGAAGCAGAAACCAGAACAGCACAAAGACAGCACGCTTGTCATGTTGCAGCACATTGAAGACCCGGAAGCGTGGGAAAAGATCTATAAACTTGTGAATGTGTTGTGGCTCAAGGAAGCTACTTACAGAACCGTAGAGTTAGAAAAAGGAGTGAAGAAAGCATGATGAAGCGAGAGGGAAGCGTGAGAACGCTGGAAATTATCAAAGAATGTGCGGACACCGCAGGAGGGTGCAAGATCAGCCTGGAACAGGAAGAGAAAGCAATGGAAATTGAACAGCTTGAGCGAATTGCAGACGCTCTCGAAGGCATTAGCGGACACCTCAGCCGCCTTACAAGCTGTATCGGCAGCAGTGGAGCGTTCTACATCGCTGGGGACGTTCTGCTGGACAAGGAATAGTAAACACAGAATAGCCGTCCTGCTGCCAGAATAGCACAGGGCGGCGGAAAGGGCAAGGATAAAAAGATGATGAAAGGTAAAACAATCGTAGACACAGAAAAATTGCAGGAGCTTCTTAAGCTGGTTAGAGCGTTCGAAGATCAGCTTTCAGCGGCAGAAATCGCAACAGAGAACGGGGAACTGATGGCGAGTGACTTAAGCGAGAGAATGGCAGAGACAAAAGAAGATTACATGAAAAAGCATGAATACAACCGTAACCGGATCAGTAGCAACATTATTGCTGATTACGCACGAGATGCACTTTTTAGTGTCAGATCAATGGGGGGGCAATATTACCAGATCGCAAGAGCATTGGAATCTTTGGCAATTAGTGAACACGGTAACACGCACGAACAGACAGAGTAAAGGAGCCTTCCTGGGAACCTTTGGCGAGGCGATCAGGACGCACCGGAGCTGTTGAAGTTGAGAAAAGACAAGAACAAGAGTGAAAAGGTTCACGGTCGTATGCGAGCGTTCGGAAACAATAACGAGCGTTCGCAACGTTCCGGAGCGAAACGAAAAGGGCAGACAGTACCGCCAGTATTTCCTTAACCTGGAAGATCTACACGCAGGTCTGGAAATTAAAAGTAAATATGCTGATTGGTTTAAAAATATGTCAACATATGGATTTAATGAAAATGTGGATTGGAAAAGGGTGTATCAAAAATGTTCCACCCTTGGCGGAGAACAGAACATGGTTGACTATCAAATCTCAATCGACATGGCAAAACAGATCTGCATGATCCAGCGGAACGAAAAAGGCAGGCGTTGCGGATCCCGGATGCTGACCAGGGAAAACACCGACTCAGCGTTGCAACGTTCCAAAACCACGAATAGAGCTGCTGCCCTTCCTGAAACCGTTACCAGAGGCAGACGGACGGCAGCAGGATATTGATAAATGTCAAGGTTGCAGGCAAAGAAATATCCTAACATTTCTAACACCTTAAAAGGGACTGGCGAAAATGGTGGAGACCTGCCGGGATGGTCAGAAATGTCAGACCATAAAAAGGGGTCACCAGAACAGTGACACCTTGCGGGATGCTAACAAATGCTAACGTTGAACTTTAAAGGGGCGTTTTGCCAGCTTAGCGATGTTAACAAATGTTAACGTTGAAAATATAAAGGGGGTCGCAAATCTCGACACCCTTGCCACTGATCGGAAGCAAAAAGGGGGGTGGGCGAAACGCCTATACCTGTACCGGGGGTGAACGAAACGGGCACACCTTTGCAGGGAGTAACAAAACGGAATCCCCTTACAGGGAGCCCTAAAACAGGGCGTCCTTAAATTGCTGACAAATGCTGACATTCAAAAATATATTGCAGATCGGATCAAGGGAGTAGACAAGTTCGACACCCTTGGATGCTAAGAAATACTAAGGTTCTGGCAGGAGATCCGGAACAGGAAAGGAGAAGCTATTGAGTGCAAAAGTAAAGATCAGCTATGAAAAGCCGGAAGAATTGAAGCAGATCGTTGCCATGCTGTCACCTGTCATGCGTTCCTGCAAGGTCGCAAAAGGACAGCAGGGACGTTATAAAAAGGCATATGTGGAAATAGAGGGCTTAGCGGATAAGATGCCGCAGGAAAGCGAATAATAAACAGGAGAGCAGCCGGAAAAGCTGCTTTCTTTTTGTAAAATAATACGTGTAATAAGTATAAAATATCTTGACAATACGTGTAACACGTACTATAATAGACGGTGTAAGGGAGGTGCACATGCGTTACAGAGAAATTGACAAGATACTGCGGGCTGACGGATGGAGCGAAGTGAAACAAGTTGGATCACATCACCAGTATAAGCACCCAGCGAAACCGGGAAAGGTAACCGTCCCGGAACACGCCGGGAAAGACCTGAACCCGACAACAGTAAAATCAATCTTGAAACAGGCGGGGCTGGCATAAGCCCCAGCCTCCCCAAGAAAAGGAGTGATGATAAATGAAGTTAGTTTACCCGGCATTATTTACACCTTTTGAGGATGGCAGCGGCGGCTATACGGTGGAATTTCCAGACCTTCCGGGATGCGTGACAGAGGGCGAGGACATGGCAGAAGCCTTATTCATGGCAGAAGATGCGGCGAGTGGTTGGGTTCTGACCGAGCTGGAAGACGGCAACCCGGTGCCTCATGCTTCGCTGATCCAGGACGTAACAGCCGAACCGGGGCAGTTTGTCAGCCTGGTTGCTCTGGATATGGACGCATACGCAGCAAAATATGGCAGTAATGCCGTAAAGAAAACCCTTACAATTCCGGCATGGCTTAACACTTTCGTAGAACAGAACGGTATAAGCTGCTCTAAGGTACTGCAAGAAGCTCTTGGCAAAATGGCACAGGCGAGACAATAAAAGCTTGTACAGAGCCGCTGAGTACGTTATAATAGGGGCAGAAGTACCCCGGTTATACGGCACAGAGCCATAAACGGAAGCTTAACAAGCGTGGGAATGAACAGGACTCAAGCAGAGTCGGTTTGTTCCTACGCTTTTTTTGTTTCCGTGCCGGGAAAATGTTACAGATCAGAAAGGACAAGGTAAAGACTATGACACCAAAAAAACAGTTAATTGATATTTTTGCCGGATACAAAGCGACATATGAAACAATGCAGAGGGAGAAGCAGCAGATTGACAGCGATCCTTACACTACGCCAGCAGGCAAAGAAACCCGGATGCAGGAGCTTTTTAACAGATATAAGGCAACCGTACAGGGATACCACGACAAAGCCGCTGAGACAGTAAACAATGGCATCGCAGGCTTGAATGAAAAATGGGTGAGCACATTAAAAGTCAGGATCACAGACGCAGGCTACCAGATCGGATTGCAGAACGTGCTTGTGATGATTGAAAATAAAGCGATCAGCCGCCCGGAAGATATGCAGGCAGTTGTTGAGACTTATAAAGGTGATTATACAGCACTTGCACTAATCCGCCATAGGCTGTTAAAGAGTGATGATACAAATATCAGAGCCTATGCCTCAGAGATCCCAAGCAGCAACAGGAGCCGCAATATAAGCCTGCTGGAACAGTTAAAAGCGAATATCGACAAGTATATCACGATCAACGCAGTACAGGCTGCGTCAAAGTCCTGGAATGTATTCAACCAGGGATTGACAGACGTGTCGAACAGTATGGACAGTATGACGCAGTTCTTACAGACAAAGTTAAATGATGACTTATCACTGGCAGAGTAAAGGGGATAGCTGAATGATGAAAGAGAGATTTACCGAAGTAGCGAACATTTCAACAGACGTACTCAGCGAACTGGGCAAACTGGTAAGTGCATATAAAGATTATACGGAGACACTGGCAGCAGTACAGAAACAGATCGAATACACGAAAGAATATAAAGAGAAGCAGACGCAGACGGCAAGAGAGAATCTTGTCAGAAAGACCGCCGGAACGTGCGACACGATCAGGATTCAGCTTGAAAGCCTTGAAAACACCGTGAACAGCCTAGATCAGACGCTTAACGTTGCGGATCCGGAGCTTATGCCGTGCGTTGGACTCCTGGCAAACAGTCCGGAAGCACTGCCTTTGGAGCTGATCGGAAGCGTAGCGGAGAAGTTCAAGGGTAACAGGCTTGCACTCCTGGCATTGGCAGCAGTCGCAAAGGAGAATAACAAGAGCTTCCTGGAAGGAAAAGCCGTGGACGGGTCAGGAGCGGTCAAACAGATCAGAAATAAGTTTGATATGCTGGCAGACGGATACCCGAAAACGCTGCACCTGTTGCCGGAAGTAAAAAATGACCTGGTGAAGCTGTGCGAAGCATATGGGCATGAGATCGGGGATGCGGCAGACACTTATCTTGGTGCAGATTATGGCGATATCGTCAACTTGATTATGAGAGAGGCAGCCGGTTTATAAGCTGATCAGAACTGCAGAACAGCTCCGGACAGAAGTTCCGGGGCTTTCTTTATATGCGGAGGTGGCGAAGATGGGAGAAGAAAACGTGACAAACGAGCAGCTTGTAGCACGGATCCAGGCAGGCGTGGACGTTCCAGGCAATATGCTGAGGCTCTGGGAGCAGAACCGGGGATATATTGCACTGGTGGCAAAGAATTACCAGGCATTTGAGGACATCGAGGACTTGAAACAGGAGGGTTACATAGGGCTTTGCAGGGCGGTAGATGAGTATAAACCGCAGGAGGGCATAGCTTTTATGACCTATGCCGGTTACTGGATCCGGCAGCAGATGCGGAGATATGTGGAGAACTGTAGTTCTGTGGTTCGTGTTCCATCCCATGCCAGGGCAAAGGCTCACCAGTATGAAAAAATAGTGGACGATCACCGGAAAGAATACGGCTGTAAGCCAGCAAATGACCAGCTACGGCGGTATTTTGGTGATATACAGAGCAATACCATAGAACTTGCCAGAAGTGCCAGCACGGGCAGAATACAGAGCCTTGACATGAGCGTGGGAGAGGATGAAGACTGCACGGTGGGTGATCTGCTGCCGGGAGCGGCTGACGTTGAGGGGGACGTGCTGGACAGAGTAGAGCAGGAAGAACTGAGGGCGGTACTGTGGGGAACGGTGGACACGTTGCCGGAAAAACAGGCGGAAACTATCCGGATGCGGTACCAGCAGAGTCGCACACTCAAACAGATCGGCGAAGAACTAGGCTGTTCGGTGGAGATGGCAAGGACGCATGAGAGAAAGGCACTCAGGGAGCTTAGAAAGCCATCAAGGGCGAAGAAGCTCAAGCCGTTTTTTCCGGAAGCTGACCGGCAGCGGATCTATTCCAGAGCGATCAGCGGCACCGGCTTGACCAGCTTCGAACATTCCTGGACAAGTGCCACGGAAAGGGCGGCGTTACAAGAATTGTAATTATTTTGCCCCTTTTCTGCCCCTTTTTCGAGAAATTTGAAGAGGAAAAATAGCAGAAATACAGTATTTATGCGGCTTTCCGGGTTTTCTTAGAAAGTCCGGTCTGCGGCAGCCCAAAAGTCCCAAAATTTGGGACTTTTTGTTTTATATTGATATAGTTTATTTAAACAATTTTATTTAGGAAATGCCAGCATTAGAGGAAAATGATTTTAAGTGATAGAGACAGGATTTTTTTAGAAAATAATATAACAGATATTGATAAATGGATTCTTCAGGGGAAGGTCAGACAAATATTGGATGCTATTGGGGATTGTATTGATAGAAAAGGATTTGCACCACCAGATTATTATGATTCCAATGAGTTTGGACGAGAAGCTCAGAAAGTATATGATAGAATTTATGAAAATAACTGTATTTGATTAAAGGAGTATAGTACGCAGAGATGCGTGCTATTTTTATACTTATGCTGATAAAAATCGCCTTGCAGGAAGATGAGAGATAAAAGTAAAATGAGAGATAGATTTGTTAAGAAATATACGGCGAATATTCTTGACGTAAAAATACTGTATGTGTAAAATGAAGAAAATGGAAACGTGAATAAAACATAAAAACAAACTATGAAAAAGAACAGGAGAAGAAAATGAAGCAATTATGGAAAAAATTTGATAAATTGACGGAAATTTGTTATATGAGTGAGCTGGAGGATAACTGTCCTCAGTGGGATGAGGCTTATGACGTCTTCAAACAACTTGTTGCACAGGGAAGAGAAAAAGATCCGCAGTATGCAGCTGAGATCCTGAAAATGGATGATGCTACGGATTTTGCGTATGGTGTGGCAGACTGGATCGAGGATTACCTGGACGAGCTGGATGCAAGGGAAGAACATGAAAAATTAATGGAAAGATGTGAGGAACTGTTGAATCTGTTCCAGTGGCAGGAAGTATATCCGGGAGATTTGAAGTTTCGGATCGCTTCAGCTCTGGCTGCGGAAGATAAAAAGGAAGAAGCACTGAAATTCTGTGAGAAATGGTATGCAGAAGATCAGCATGAGATGGCTGCAACAGCTCTTGTGTACGCAAAAATGACCCTGAAAGATCTGGAAGGGGCGGAGGACGTTGTAAGAAAATATATTTCAGAAGATACGCCTTGTACAGATGAGAATGATATTCTGTTTATGGCGGCGGCTGATCTGTATCTTGTAAACGGAAAGGAAAAAGAGCGGATGGCAGTTACGGAAGCTCTGCAGAAATACGAACAGGAGTTAGAGGGATATTCGGAAGATATGGAAAGCGATATTTCTTTTGAACTGCCTTTCGAATAAGAAAAAGAGGCTGGAGGAAAAGAAGGATGCAACTGGCATATGTTTTTCTTGGATATTTTTTGGGGAGCATGTTGTTTGGATATCGCATCACATGGCTGTTGAAAGGCGTTGATATCAGAAAACTTGCAGAGGATGAAAATCCGGGAACGTATAATGCATTTGTGTTTGGCGGATTCTGGTGCGGGATTCTGACATTGCTGGCGGATATGGGCAAGGGATATTTGCCGGTGATACTGTATCGTCAGAATTATAGTACAGAGGAGCTGATCTTTGCTCTTGTGATGGCGGCACCGGTGTTTGGACATGCCTTCTCAATTTTTCACGGAAGAAAAGGTGGAAAGGGAATTGCAGTTTCTTTTGGGGTACTGCTGGCGTTGTTTCCAATCTGGAAACCGGTGCTTTTGCTGGCGTTTTTTTATATCTTATTTTCGGTGGTTTTTAAGATCCGTTCACATCGCAGACGTTCAATTGTGACTTTTGGCTGTTTTTGTGTCGGCTGCCTGTCTCTGGTTCCCATACCTGCGATTCTTTTAGGATGTGTCCTGATTTCGTGTATTGTGATCTATAAGCATCATCTGATGGAGGAGAAATCAAATGAAAGTGCTAATCTTATCCTGTAATACAGGCGGCGGACATAATGCGGCGGCACAGGCGATCGCAGAAGCAATCCGTGAGCATGGTGACTGTGCAGAAGTGCTGGATTATCTGTCTCTTGCCGGAAAAGGAGTATCGAAACTGGTCGGGGATGGTTATGTGAAGGTTGTTAAAAAAGCACCGGCCATGTTTGGCATGGCGTATAAACTTGGAATGGTGGTAAGTCGACTGATGAAAAAATCTCCGGTGTATTATGCAAATGCCAGAATGGCACACTATCTGGAAGAATATCTTCAGGAAAATCCGGTGGATGCGATCGTTATGCCACATCTTTATCCGGCAGAAACGATTACTTATATGCGAAGAAATGGGTTTGCTTTGCCACTTACGGTGGCCGTGATGACAGACTATACCTGTATCCCGTTCTGGGAAGAAACCGACTGCGACTATTATATTACACCGCATAAAAAACTGCATCCGGAGATCATAAAAAGAGGAATTCCGGCATATAAACTGAAAGCGTTTGGTATTCCGGTATCCAGGCAGTGCCGGGAGGATATTTCCAGAGAACAGGCACGCGATATGCTTGGAATGGAGCAGGAAAAGAAATATTTTCTGCTGGCGGCAGGAAGTATGGGAACAAAAGCAATCGTGCATATCCTGGAACTTTTGCTGGCAATGCGAAGCAAAAAGGAAAATCTTGTGGTCATCTGTGGAAGCAACCAGAAGTTAAAGAAAAAGCTTCAGCAGAAATATAAAAACAGAAAAGAGGTAACGCTTGTCGGTTACACAAAAAAGATGCCTCTTTATCTGAAAGCCTGTGATGTGATCTTTACGAAACCGGGAGGACTGACTTCTACCGAAGCGGCAGTCAGTGGTATCCCAATCGTGCATATCCGGGCGATTCCGGGATGTGAGACGGAAAACAGGAGATTTTTCCGGATGCTTGGAATGAGCGTTTCCGGAAAGACAGCGATTGGTCAGGTGGTAAGCGGTGTGCGTCTGATCCACGATGAAAAAAAGGTAAAACGGATGCTGGAGGCTCAAAAAAGAGAAATAAATCCGGATGCTTCCGAAGAATTGTACTATTTTTTGAATACAGAGAAGCGGATTGTGAATGTCCGCTTTACAGAAAATATGAAAAAAATGCACAAATAAGAGCCGAAAAGAATTTGATTTTTGGTTAATCGTTTTGTTATATAACGACTATAATATAGGCGTAACAAGAAAGAACTTAACAAAACCTCTTTGTTGAAGGTTGCTAAGAAATCAGATTTTTGGAGGAAAAGATAAATGAATACTTTAAAAGCTGAAAAAAGAAGCACAGATGAAAAAGCAAAGAAACTAAGAAGAGAAGGATTTGTTACTGGTAACTTATTTGGCAGAGAGATAGAAAATTCTATCATGCTGAAGCTGAGTAAGAAAGATGTAGAGCAGTTGCTCAAAGTAGATAACAAAGGCAGTCAGGTTATGCTGGAAGTAGACGGCAAACAGTATGATGCCCTGATCAAAGACATTCAGTACAATGCAATGGCAAGAAGAGTGGATGAGATTGATTTCCAGGCTCTGGTAAGCAATGAAAAAGTTCATTCCGTTGCAGAAGTCATTCTGGTAAATGCAGAGAAAGTTGCAAGCGGTGTTGTACAGGAAGGTTTAAGTGAGATCGCATACAAAGCATTGCCGGCAGCACTGGTTGATAAAGTAAAAGTAGATGTTGGAAATATGAAAGTCGGCGATACGATCCGTGTAAAGGATCTGGAGATTGCAAAAGATAAAGAGATTGATCTGTCAACCGATCCGGAAGCAGTTGTGGCAACGGTAACAGCCGTACATAATGTTGTACCGGAGACAGAGACAGAAGAGACAGCAGAAGAATAAAATAAAAAGTGGTATAAGAAATAAAAAGCGAAAGGCATCCGTTCTTAAGAATCAGAGAAAATCTGAAGAAAGAACGGATGTTTTTTTGCTTGAAAAAGAAGGGAAAAGAGTCCAGATGCTTTTTGAGGGATTGAGGTAGCAAAAAGCAGGCAGCTGTGCTATACTCTTAGCAGGAGAAGAATAGTAGAAAACAAAAATTTCGGTTGGATGGATTTTCTGCTGTGATATAGAAATGGGAAGCTTATTCAATCAAGAGAAAAGGGAAGTGTCAGAAGAACGGAGGAATAAAACATACAATGAACATATTTCAGGGATTTCGAAAGCTGCTGTTCTGTGTAATAGCAGCATGTACAGGGATGGTTGTCGGATATCAGCTGAGCCGTGTACTGTTCGCAAATGTGAGACTGTGTCTCGGAATCGGTGCAGTCTGTGCGGTGATCCTGGGTATACTGGCTTTTCGGTTTTACCGGGCGGGGCTGTTTCTGGTCTGTGCAGTACTGATGTTTTTTGTTATAAAGACGCTGCTGCACCGGGAAGACTGGTGGGTATATCCGGTTTCATCACTTGCGGCACTGGCAGCAGGCTACAGTGTTTTTCTGCTTGAAAAACCGGCAGAAAATATTTCAGAGACATCGGATGTCAGAGAAGAAAAGGGAAAAGATAAGAGAGAGAAAAAAAGTCACAGAAAAAGAGAAGCAGATGAACAGAAGGAACGTCATGCACGTCGCAGACAGGAAAGAAGCTGAAAAACCAGCGTTCTGTGAATGTGGTTTTGCAGTACAAAGAGCGTTTCAGGAAGGAGTTTCTTGTGAAATTTGATATGCATTGCCATACAAAAGAGGGATCTTTGGATGGAAAAGTCGAAATTGAAGAATATATTCGCATTTTGAAGGAAAAAGGTTATCAGGGAATGTTGGTATCTGACCATAATTCTTATAATGGTTACAGATACTGGAGAGATCACATCAAAGGAAAAAAGTATACGGACTTCGTAGTGCTGAAGGGAATTGAGTATGATACAAACAATGCAGGACATTTTCTGGTAATTCTGCCGGAAGGTGTAAAGCCGCGTATTTTGGAAATGCGGGGGATGCCGGTAGAATTGCTGACCAAGGTCGTACATGCTTACGGAGGAATTCTCGGACCGGCACATCCGTTTGGAGAGAAATATTTAAGTTTTGGAAGTTCTAAGAAATATCAGCGGAATCCGAAGATCATGCAGGAGTTTGATTTCCTTGAGGCATACAATTCCTGTGAAGTGGAAGAGCGGAATCAGGAAGCAAAGAAGGCGGCCAGAAAGTACTTTCTGGCAGAGTTTGGCGGCAGTGATTCTCACAAAGCGGACTGCATTGGAACGGCATATACAGAATTTCGTGAACCGATCCATACAGAATCCGATCTGATCGAGCAAGTGAAACGCAGAGCACCGATCAAGGCAGGCGGCACGTATTATCATGGTACGACCAAAGAAAAAATCGGCAAGGCGAACGATCTGCTGTTGTATTCTTTCTGGGTCTACAACAAAGTGGCCGGTTTTGCCAAATACAACAAACGCAGAAAGCAGCGAAAATATCTTCCGCTTTCCATCAGTGGCGGTCAGGGATTATACGATCCGGCCAGTCAGAAAGTTCCGCATTGAGAATGGCAGTAAACATCCGGTTTTTGACACCAGGATTTTCCAGGTTCAACTGACGCAGAAGCTGTTTGCTGTACTCACGGCGTGTATGTCCGTCAGCCGGACAGGGACTTTTGGCAACCGGGAGCTGATATTTATGCCAGAATCCGATCACATCCGCTTCATCGACAAAAAACAGCGGACGGATCACAGTCAGATCCATTTGATCTAAATATGTTTTCGGTGGGAACGAGTAAAAGCGTCCTTCATAAAGAAGAGACAGAAGCATAGTCTCGATCACATCATCCTTATGATGTGCGTAGGCGATCTTATTGCAGCCAAGTTCTTTGATGGCAGCATTGAGAGCGCCTTTTCTCATTTTAGCACACAAAGAACATGGGTTGTTTTCACGGCGTTCTTCAAAAATGATCCGGGCAATCTGTGTATCCACGATTTTATAGGGAATTTCAAGCGTCCGGCACATTCTTTTGATTGGCTCCAAATCAAGATTCTGGAAACCAAGGTTCACGGTGATGGCAGTCAGATCAAACGATTTCGGATAAAAGCGTTTCAGGCCATAGAGTGCACACAGAAGCGTCAGGCTGTCTTTTCCTCCGGAAATGCCGACTGCGATGTGGTCGCCTTCGTTGATCATCTGGTAAGTATCGACTGCCTGACGGGTGAGACTTAATAATTTCTGATATTTCATAGCTATACTCCTTCAATATTCGACTGAAATAATATGATATGATGCCAGGGTCAAAAGGTCTAAATCCACATGAGCTTGCTCATAGGTGGATGAAAGACCTTGGGACCCGCCCCTATATGAGCATAAAAGTGGGATGATAATCCCACGATATGCGAATACTGGGGTGGATTGTTCTGTACTTCGCACTTTCAAAATTCTGGCATCATGGAATAACAAAACCTTACCTTATAAATGAGAAAAAGTCAACGATTGCAATTCATATCCAGAGTCGGTATAATAAAATAAATCAGGGAACAAATGGAGAAAAAATGGATGCATCCATTTTTATATCGACAGGTTCTGCTAAATGATAAAAAGCCTGGGGGAATGTGTCAGACTATGTAGAAGAAAGGCAGGAGATGAAAATGTGTCAGTATGACAGAGAATCAAAAAAAGCGGAAGAATTTATCAATCATGAGGAGATTCTTGAGACGCTTCGCTATGCGGAAGAAAATAAGCATAATGAAGCTCTGATCGCTCAGATCCTTGAGAAAGCAAAAAAGAGAAAGGGACTGGAACACAGGGAGGCGATGGTGCTTCTGGACTGTGATATCGAGGAGAAAAATCAGGAGATCTACGCTCTTGCAGAGCAGATCAAGAAGGATTTTTACGGCAATCGAATTGTTATGTTCGCACCGCTGTATTTATCAAATTATTGTGTGAATGGATGCGTATACTGTCCATATCATGCAAAGAATAAGCATATCAGCCGCAAAAAGCTGACACAGGAAGAGATCCGAAAAGAAGTGATCGCACTCCAGGATATGGGGCATAAGCGTCTGGCACTGGAGACAGGGGAGGATCCGGTCAACAATCCGATCGAATATGTGCTGGAAAGTATCAAGACGATTTACAGCATCAAACATAAAAACGGAGCGATCCGCCGAGTGAATGTAAACATTGCTGCGACAACGGTGGAAAATTACCGGAAACTGAAAGAGGCAGGAATCGGAACTTATATTCTTTTTCAGGAGACCTATCATAAAGAAAGTTATGAAAAACTGCATCCGACCGGACCGAAGCACAATTACGCTTACCATACTGAGGCGATGGACCGTGCCATGGAGGGGGGGATTGACGATGTAGGCATCGGTGTACTGTTTGGGCTGGAATTGTACCGTTATGAATTTGCAGGACTTCTGATGCACGCAGAACACCTTGAGGCGGTACATGGTGTGGGACCGCATACGATCAGCGTGCCGCGTATCCGCAGAGCCGATGACATTGATCCGGAGACCTTTGATAATGGCATTGACGATGATACGTTTGCAAAGATTGTGGCATGTATCCGTATTTCTGTTCCGTACACCGGCATGATCGTCTCTACGAGAGAAAGTCAGGCCTGTCGTGAACGGGTGCTGCATCTTGGTGTATCACAGATCAGCGGCGGTTCCAGAACGAGCGTTGGCGGTTATGTAGAACCGGAAGCGGAAGATGATAATTCTGCACAGTTTGATGTCAGTGATAATCGATCCCTGGATGAGGTTGTAAACTGGCTGATGCACCTTGGTTATATTCCGAGTTTCTGTACCGCATGTTATCGCGAAGGAAGAACGGGAGACCGTTTTATGAGCCTGTGCAAGAGCGGTCAGATCCAGAACTGCTGTCATCCGAATGCATTGATGACATTAAAAGAATATCTGATGGATTATGCATCAGAAGATACCAGAAAAATCGGTCTGAAACTGATCGAGAAAGAGATTCCGAATGTACCAAGAGAAAAGACAAGAGAGATACTGGAGTACCACTTAAAAGAGATTGAAGACGGTCAGAGAGATTTTCGTTTTTAATGCAAGAGTGTCGGGAGGAAGAAGCCTATGAGTCTGAATGCAACGCCGGCGTCAGAACGTATCCATATCGGGATTTTTGGCAAACGAAATGCCGGAAAATCAAGCCTGATCAATGCACTGACCGGACAGAATCTGGCAATCGTATCCGATGTTTCCGGGACAACGACAGATCCGGTTTATAAAGCGATGGAGCTTCTGCCGTTAGGTCCGGTGGTAGTGATCGACACGCCGGGAATCGATGATGAAGGTGAGCTTGGAAAGCTTCGCGTAAAGAAAAGTTATCAGGTGTTAAATAAGACAGATATTGTACTCCTTGTGTGCAGTGCAGTTGAGGGGATTACAGAAGAAGAGCAGAAATTACTGAAGCAGATCGAAAAAAAGCAGATACCCTGTATCCTTGTCATGAATAAGGCGGATCTGCTGGAAGAGTGTCAAAAAGGGCAGCAGTTCAAAGAGAGAGCAGAAAATGCTGCATCTGTGAGAGGACAGAAGATTCCGGTATTGTGGGTCAGTGCTGCAAAAAATCTTCAGATCCGTGAACTGAAAGAAAAGATTGCTTCCGGAATAGAACAGAAAAAACCAGAATATCCTTTGGTAGAGGATCTACTTGAGATGGGAGATTTTGCAGTCCTAGTTGTGCCGATTGATAAGGCGGCTCCGAAAGGCAGGCTGATCCTGCCGCAACAGCAGACAATTCGCGGCGTGCTGGAAGCAGGTGCAACAGCGGTTGTGGTAAGAGACGATGAGCTTTGTGATACGCTCCAGAATCTTGGAAAAAAGCCAAAGCTTGTAATCACGGACAGTCAGGTGTTTGGCAAAGTGGCAAAAGAAATACCGTCAGATGTAATGTTGACTTCATTTTCCATTCTTTTTGCACGCTACAAAGGCGAGCTGGAAGTACAGGTACGTGGAGCAAAAGCTCTGGATCATCTGAAAAATGGTGATAAAGTGCTGATCTGTGAGGGATGTACGCATCATCGCCAGTGTGGTGATATCGGGACAGAGAAGCTTCCGAACTGGATTCGCAAACACACCGGGCAGGAGATAGAGTTTCATTTTACAAGCGGCACGGAGTTTCCGATGGATCTGTCAGAATACAGAATGATCATTCACTGCGGCGGCTGCATGCTCAACGAGCGGGAAATGAAATACCGGATCGCCTGTGCACAGGATGCTGGTATTCCAATCACCAATTATGGCGTGGCGATCGCTTATATGAATGGGATTTTGAAAAGAAGTGTGGAAGTTTTTCCGGAAATATGGAAAACACTATAGTAATAGAGATAAGTATTTTTTCAAGTCGAACGCACGTGAGACTTGGTGCGTGATTCTGGTCAGCGAAAGCTGACATATTCTTCTTAGAATCACTGCACATTCTACACAAGAAGCAGGTTTCTCGATCTGAGATCCCTGCTTCTTGTTGTTTTTTACCTGTAAATACCGTATACCTGTTTAAGAATGTATTTGGCATACTTACTGTGAGGTGCACGTCTATACATCACATGATATATTTTTCTGTGCACATTGAGGTATGATTTAGAAACCTGCTTCTTTGAGCACTTTCTCAGCTGCTGCGGTGTCGTTGGTAACACACAGAACAGCGTAGTTTCCGGAAGTCTTGATGATCGCATTGTCCAGGTTCTTTACTTCATCTGCGTTGTAGGAAGAGTAAAGATCGGACTGATTTTTTACACGTGTTTCAAAAAGTCCTTTTACTTCTGAAACATAAGAGCTGTCGCTGCATTTGATGACAACAGCTTCGCATGCAGTAGCACCGGTACCGACGTAAGCAGCACAGGAATCAATTTTGGAAGTGTCTACCAGGTAAGTGGAAGCCAGGATATCTTCGGAAATAGAAGAAAGGGTGTCTCCGCTTGCTGTTTTGGAAAGATCTTCTGCAAGTTTTGCAGGGTCTGCTGTGACTTCTTTGCCGGAACCGCCGCATCCGGTCAGCATGACACCGATCATAGCGATGGTCACAAGAAGTGTGATGAGTTTTTTCATGGTTTCTAATCTCCTTTGCTTTATGTTTTATTAATGTGAGAACAGACTTTCATCTGCCTCAAATAATGTTCCGAAAACGGACAACCTGAAAAAATCATACCGTTTCGGAAACATGATTTCTGTATGCTCTGCCAGGTTACAAAGAAGCACCGGAAGCAGTTTCACTCTCAGATGCAGTTTCGCTTTCAGAATCATTGGAACTGCTGTCAGCTGTCACATAATGCGTGTGCAGATAATCCAGCCATTTTGCACAGTATTCCGGATACATATGGATACCGTCGCTGGTAGCATCGGCGGCAAGTGCACCGTTTCCGTTGGATAACACTTCGTTTGGATTCAGATAATAATAACCATTGGCACTGCAGATCTCAAGGATAATCTGGTTGACCGTGTCAATGTTAGTGTTGTTTACATAGTCGCCGGTCTGAACTTTGGCTTCCTCCACGTATGGCACGGCACTGACATAAAAAATGGCATTCGGCATCAGTTTGCGGAGTTCTGCAAGACATTTTGTATAATTCTTGCGGAATTCTTCAAAATCCGGATAACCAAGGTCGTTGGTACCGATCATGATGTACATTTTTTTGAAAGAATTGTTTTTCAGTGCCTGTATTACGGTTACATTTCCACTGGCAGTAGATATGTACGGTGTCTCAAAAATATCCGTGCAGTTCATGCCGACACCGGTCAGGAACGTTCCCTGCGTAATGCCGGACTGCATATGGAATCCCTCGACTCTGGAATCACCGATAAATACAGCATCAGAAAAGTAAGAATCATCCACCGGCGTTGCCTGTTTTTTTACAATGCATCTGTCGTCCACAGTAACGGAAGAAGTGGAGGTAGATCCGGCTCCGTTTACAAATGGTGTGACGTTGGCAGGATATTTGGAAGCGGTTTCCGATGAAGTCTCACTTTCTGCCGTAGCTTCGTCCTGATTCTGAAAATCACTGGAAGAGAATATTTTGTTGAGTTGCTCATCTACCTGCTTGTTTATGCCGCCTTTGGAAGCGATATTGATGATCAGACGACCTTCAAAAACAACTAAAAACGCAAAGACAAGCAGGAGCATATTAAGAAAGCGGGCGGTTTTACGCGGCTTTCGTCTTTTCTGCTGTACCATAATGTCCCCTCTTAATCTTAAAGTATAAAGTATTGTAAAATAATAATATTGTCTTTTCTCCTCCTATATTATATAATAAACCCGATAATTGTAAATAGTTTTTTTAGACGGGAGTTTTTAATTATGGTTTTCAGCAGTCTGTTGTTTCTGTTCCGGTTTCTGCCGGCAGTACTGATCCTCTACTATATAGCACCACGAAAGCTTCGGAATGTCATTCTGCTGCTCTTCAGCCTGTTTTTTTATGCGTGGGGCGAACCGAAGTATGTATTTCTGATGCTTTTTACGATCACCATGGATTTCTTCATCGGAAAAGGGATCGACAAAGCGAAAAAGGAAGGCAATCAGAAAAAGGCGAAGCGTTTTCTTATGACTTCAATCCTTGTGGATCTTTCCATCCTTGGATTTTTTAAATATGCGGACTTCCTCATCGGGACGGTCAATACATTAACCGGTGCGGGAATACCACTGCTTGGGATACCGCTGCCGATCGGTATTTCTTTTTTTACGTTTCAGACAATGTCATACACGATTGATGTATACAAGGGAAGCACGGAGGTTCAGAAAAACTGGATCAAGTATGGCACTTATGTTTCCATGTTTCCGCAGCTGATCGCAGGACCGATCGTGCAGTACAAAACGATCGCAGAGCAGATGGAGCACAGAAAGGAAAATACTTCCGATTTTTCAGAAGGTATTCATCGTTTTATGATCGGACTTGGCAAAAAAGTCCTGATCGCGAACAACATCGGTGCACTCTGGGATGCCATTGCAGTACTTCCGGTCGATGGACTGGCAGCAGGTACGGCATGGCTTGGGGCACTGGCTTATACGTTCCAGATCTACTTTGATTTCTCCGGATATTCGGATATGGCAATCGGGCTTGGAAAGATGTTCGGTTTCCATTTCCTTGAGAACTTCAATTATCCGTATATTTCAAAGAGTATTACGGAATTCTGGAGAAGATGGCATATTTCCTTAAGTTCCTGGTTTAAAGAATACGTTTACATTCCGCTTGGCGGCAACCGCTGTAAGATCGCAAAGCAGATCCGCAACATTCTGGTTGTCTGGATGCTGACCGGAATCTGGCACGGGGCGAACTGGAATTATGTTCTCTGGGGCTGCTACTATGGAGCACTTCTGCTGATCGAAAAGCTGGTGCTGAAAAAGGTGCTGAACCGTCTTCCTGGAATCATTCAGCGGATTTACACCATGTTTTTTGTGGTGATCGGCTGGATCATTTTCAAATGCGAAGATATGGCATATGGGATCTCGTATCTGAAAGCCATGTTTGGCGGATTCGGACAGGGCCTGTGGAATAACGAGACACTCTACCTGCTTGGTAATTATGCCGTCCTGTTTGTTCTGGCGATCCTCGGTTCGACGATGTTGCCAAAGAAAGCAGCCGGCGTTGTGCTTGGCGGCAGAAAGCGGACCTGGGCGGAAAATGTGATCTACATTGCATTTTATGCGGTGATCTTCTTTGTGTCGGTCGCTTATCTGGTAGATGCAACGTACAATCCGTTTTTATATTTTAGATTTTAATGATGTTTATAGAATTGTGAGAGTACGAAGTACGGAACAATTCGTAGGCATCTTTGTACATTAACATAACATCTTTAAACAGGGAAACAGAATGGAGAGAATATATGACTACAAAAAAGCAGAATATAGCAGTGATCGCTGTGTTTCTGTGCATGGTCTTCGGAATGACAATCTGGACGATGGTCACGCCTTCCAGAGAATTTTCGGAGAGGGAGAACAGAGCACTGGCACAGATGCCGGAAGCATCGGTTGAAAGCTGCTTTTCCGGAAAATTTGAAAAAGATTTTGAAACGTATCTGACGGATCAGTTCCCGATGCGGGATGGCTGGATCAGTGCAAAGACTGCGATCGAGAAGGCAACTTTAAAAACAGAGAGCAAGGATATATATTTTGCAGACGATGATTATCTGATCGAGGCACATTCCAAAAGCTTTACGGCACCGAGTGCAAATGCCAATATCGGTTACCTGAAGAATTTCATGGAAACGTGTGTGGAAACATACGGCAAAGACCATGCAACAGCGATGGTTGTGCCGAATGCGGTGGACATTCTGAGAGATCATCTGCCGAAATATGCATCTCCGTACGATGAAGAAGTCTACCTTCAGAAAGTTGCGGATGCAATGCCGGAAGGCACCTGGTTTGACAGCGGAAGTGTTCTGCGTGAGCATAAGAATATTCAGCTTTATTACCGCACAGACCACCACTGGACCACGGAAGCAGCATATTATGTGTATGCGGCATGGGCAGAAGAAAAGGGACTTTCTCCGCTTGCACTGTCTGATTATAAAAAGAAGACGCTCACAGATGGATTCTTCGGCACGGTTGATGCCAAGGTCGGCGGACGCAACCGCAGCGATACGATTCATGTTTATATTCCGAAGAAAAAGGAAAAATATCAGGTAAATTATGTGGCGAAAAACGAGACGGCAGATGATATTTATCAGTATGATTATCTGAAAATAAGAGACAAATACAGCGTTTATTTTGGCGGAAATCAGAGTCTGGTGGAAGTAAAGACAGACAGCAAGAGCAAACGGAAGCTTCTGGTCGTGCAGGATTCTTACGCACACTGTTTTATTCCGTTTACGCTGCATGATTTTAAAGAAGTCGATTTTGTGGATCTTCGCTATTACAGCGAAAGTCTCAAAGAATATATGGAAAAGGGCGATTATACGGATGTTCTGTTTCTGTATAATGCGGCCGGATTTGCAGAGGACAACAGTCTGATCAAACTTGGAAACTGAAAACGGGGTAAAAAAGACAGGAGGAAATGGCATGAGCTATGCAGATAAAGTATTTAAGGGAATGTGCAGAGATATTCTGGATAACGGAGTGAGCACAGAAGGAGAAAAGGTGCGTCCGGTCTGGGAGGACACGAATGAGTCGGCGTACACGATCAAGAAATTCGGCGTGGTTAACCGTTACGATCTGCGAAAAGAATTTCCGGCACTGACGCTTCGAAGAACGGCATTGAAAAGTGCGTTTGATGAACTTCTGTGGATCTGGCAGAAAAAGTCCAACAATGTGCATGACCTGAATTCTCACATCTGGGACGCATGGGCAGATGAGGACGGCTCGATCGGAAAGGCTTACGGCTATCAGCTCGGCGTGAAGCATCAGTACAAAGAAGGCGAGATGGATCAGGTGGACCGTGTAATCTACGATCTGAAGAATAATCCGTACAGCCGTCGGATCATGACCAATATTTATGTGCATCAGGATCTGCATGAGATGAATCTTTATCCTTGTGCCTACAGCATGACGTTCAATGTGACACAGAAAAAGGGCGAGGATAAGCTGACGCTCAATGCCATTTTAAACCAGAGATCGAACGATGTGCTGACGGCAAACAACTGGAATGTGGCACAGTATGCCCTGCTTGTGCATATGCTGGCACAGGTGTGTGATATGTACGTCGGCGAGCTGGTGCATGTGATCGCAGATGCCCATATTTATGACCGACATATTCCGCTGATCGAGGAACTGATCACAAGAGAAGAGCATCCGGCTCCGAAAGTATGGCTGAACCCGGAGAAAAAAGATTTCTATGAATTTACCGTGGATGATCTGCATGTAGAAGATTACGTAACCGGACCGCAGATCAAACATATACCGGTTGCAGTGTAAAAGCTGGCATGACAGAATACATTTACCGGATAAAAAAGTGTAAAGAATGAGAAAAGAGGAGGATAAGTAAGATGAATTTGATTGCTGCTGTGGATAAGAACTGGGCGATCGGCAAGAACAATGAACTGCTGGTCAGTATTCCGAACGATATGAAGATGTTCCGTCAGATGACAACCGGAAAAGTAGTTGTGATGGGCAGAAAGACACTGGAGAGTTTTCCGAACGGACTGCCGCTCAAAAACAGAGTCAACATTGTCCTGACGAAAAATCAGAATTATCAGGTCAAAGGTGCCATCATCGTGCACAGTGTCGAGGAAGTGCTGGAAGAGCTGAAAAAATATGACAGTGAGGATGTCTATGTGATCGGCGGAGAGCAGATCTACCGTCAGATGCTTCCATACTGCGATACGGCTCATATGACAAAGATTGACCATGCATATGAGGCTGATGCTTATTTTCCAAATCTGGATGAGAAGGAAGAATGGAAAATCACGGCGACGAGCGATGAGCAGACGTATTTTGATCTGGAATATTATTTTGTGAAATATGAAAAACAGGTACAGTGAAGTCAAGTCGAACATACGTGAGACTTGGTATGCGATTTTGGTCAGCTTTGCTGACATTAGGGAGGTCTGATTTATGTACAGAGAACATACAAAAGTGGTAAAGATCGGCAACCGGGTGATCGGAGGCGGAAATCCGATCCTGATCCAGTCCATGACAAATACAAAAACAGAAGATGTGCGGGCAACTGTGGCACAGATCCAGGCTTTGACTGCAGCAGGATGCGATATTATAAGATGTGCAGTTCCGACACAGGAAGCTGCGAGTGCATTGAAAGAGATCAAAAAGCAGATTACGATCCCACTGGTAGCGGATATTCATTTTGACTATAAACTGGCGATCGCGGCGATCGAAAACGGTGCCGACAAGATCCGCATCAATCCGGGAAATATCGGCAGCAGGGAGCGTGTGCAGGCTGTAGTTGATGCGGCCAAAGAGCGAAACATTCCGATTCGTGTCGGTGTAAACAGTGGTTCTCTGGAAAAAGACCTGGTGAAAAAATACGGCGGAGTGACGGCAGAAGGGATCGTGGAGAGTGCCCTGGATAAAGTGCATATGATCGAAGATATGGGCTATGACAATCTGGTCATCAGCATCAAATCTTCCGATGTACTGATGTGTGCAAAAGCACATGAGCTGATCGCACCAAAGACCGGTCATCCGCTCCATGTCGGTATCACAGAGTCCGGAACAGTTTTATCCGGAAACATCAAATCCGCTGTCGGACTTGGTATCATTCTTTCGCAGGGCATCGGTGATACGATCCGTGTATCTCTGACCGGAGACCCGAAAGAAGAGATCAAATCTGCCAAGCTGATCCTGCGTACGCTGGGGCTGCGAAAAGGAGGCATTGAGGTTGTGTCCTGTCCGACCTGCGGACGTACACAGATCGATCTGATCGGTCTGGCAAACAAAGTTGAAAATATGGTAGAAGATATTCCACTGGATATCAAAGTTGCGGTCATGGGCTGCGTGGTAAACGGACCTGGCGAAGCGAAAGAAGCGGATATCGGGATCGCCGGCGGAAAAGGCGAAGGTCTTTTGATCAGGAAGGGGGAAGTGGTGAAGAAAGTGCCTGAGAGTGAACTTCTGGATGCTCTCAGAGAAGAGCTTCTTCACTGGAATGAGATTCATGCCTAAAGAGTTTTTTGATGTATTTCCGACTTTAAAGGTAAATGACAACTTAAGAGGATTACTTTCTCAGGCGACGGTTACGAGAGTAACCGTCACTTCTGCAAGAGACAGAATGAGGGTATATCTGGAAAGCCCAAGGCTTCTGTACTGGCAGTCCGTGCAGGATACGGAGCATGAGATACGAAGACAGATTTTTGGCAATGCATCGATGGACGTAAAGATCATTGTCAAATTTCAGTTATCCAGACAATATACGCCAAGAACGCTGATGCAGGAGTATGAGAGCAGTATTCTATCTGAAATCAGAGATTATAATATCTTCCTTTACAGCATCCTGCGTCAGGCAGAATGTACTTTCATAGCGGACGAT
>UMLR01053259.1_pt1 | contig 28493 bp, 30 predicted proteins | sample 1966741 | NCBI WGS metagenome assembly UMLR01 (sample SAMEA4836207, study PRJEB28245) | human gut metagenome | biome: gut microbiome; material: fecal sample | place: Denmark | collected 2008 | reverse complement strand
TACACCTTGGTTCCGGCTGACGCGGAAAAGGGGCTGCGAGAGGCTCCGGCAAGCACCTGTTCTGCGGCAGAAGAATGCGCAGATGGGCGTGGCAGTTGACGGTCTTTGCCCACCCAGAGCAGGCTTGCAGAGGAACCAATGGTGTACGTTCTCCCGTCCTGCCGCAGCAGCGTTTCTCCTATAAGCCGCAAGGCAAATGATCAACGTCTGTGCTTACCACGCATCCCTGCTTTTGTGCGGTGCTTCAATATGGAGGATTTGTTGAACACCCGCAGCAGGGTCATCTGTTCTTCTTTCGTCAGCTTGGAATAGTCGATGCCGATCTGCCCCATCAGGACATTCATCTTCTTTTCCAACGGGGAACCTTCAAACTTCTGTGCATCTTCAAGCTGCTTCCTCGCTTGTTCGATCGCTGCACCGTCCGATGTGGTCTTATCGGTTCCATGTGCCGCTTTGATCTGCTTTAAGATCGCCGCCAGCTCATCATATGTCGTCCTATATGCAACATAACTTGCTTCTGTTATTTTAATCTTTGGCTTTATCTGCATATAAAGCAAAAATTTATATGCAGATAAAATTGATATTCTGCATATAATATGGTATAATTATATGCAGAAAGGTGGAATGAGCGTGAGAACTTTCGACTATTCCTTTTTGAACAACGGTTTGCTCCCGGCAAATCTTCTGAATCTTACAACCAATATTGCTGAGCTAAAGACGATGGCAGGTGTGCGAAAATCTGAGTATATGCAGGTGTTCACCGAACTGGAAGCTGTTGCAAAAGTTCAGTCCATCAAGAGTTCCAACTCCATTGAGGGAATTGTAACCAGCGATGAACGTATTGCTGCCATCGTAAATCAGAATAGTGCACCACTAAACCATAATGAAGCTGAAATTGCCGGGTATCGTGATGCTCTGAATGAGATTCATTTAGGCTATGAGCATATCGACTTCCGTGAGAGTGACATTTTGCATCTACACGAAATTTTGATGCAGTTCACTGGAAACGGTTTTGGTGGGCAGTACAAAACAGACGACAATGTAATTCTTGAAATTGATGCCGATGGTAAAAGAAAAGTCCGCTTCCGTCCTACTCCAGCAAATGAGACCCCAGAAGCCATGGAGCAGCTGACACTTGCCTATCTGGATGCCAGAAGCGATGCAAATATTAACCAGCTACTTCTAATTCCCTGCGTCATTCTTGACTTCCTCTGCATTCATCCATTCCGAGACGGCAACGGCAGAATGTCCCGGCTGCTCTCACTTTTGTTACTCTACAAAAATGGCTTCGATGCTGGCAAGTATGTTTCCTTCGAGGAACAGATCAACGACTATAAAGCCTATTATTACGAAGCTCTGCGTCAATCTTCTATTGGATGGGACAAAAACGAGAACACTTACTTTCCTTTTATTGAAAATTTCCTCTCTACGCTCTATATGTGCTATAAGGAGTTGGACAAGCGTTTTGCCGTTGTCAACGGCAAGAAAATCACAAAAAAGGCTCGTATAGAAGCCACCGTATTGAACAGCCTGACACCGCTTTCTAAATCGGAGATTTGCCAAATTCTTCCTGATGTTAGCCCTACAACAGTCGAAGCCGTTCTAGGTGCCATGGTCAAGACTAGAAGCATACAACACATCGGGGCAGGTCGTATGACACGGTATATCAAAGTTCCATAACGCATTGATGTGGCAGTAGATTTAACTGTCATCATATTCAATGCATCTATAAGCGTCCAGTTTTTTCCCGGTTTTCTTTGCAATAATTTTCAAAAAGGCAGCACAGCTATTGTTGTTTTTCAACTTTAACTGTGCTGCCTTTTCCGGTTAATTTCCAAGCGTATGATTTATAATAAACTCGTCCTTAAGCTTTATCCCCAGAAATCCACGCGTAAGAACATCATCTACATATTTTCTATCTCGGTATATACCATGCCCTTCTAAAAAGCTATTAAATTGTGTTGGAGAACATGGAGGGAGAAGATTTTCCTCACAATAAACAATGTAGGCCTTTCGTATTTCAGCGGTCGATGAAAATTCACTGTAATTTCCGACCTCACAACAATCATCAAGGAAATCCTGTACATAGTCAACCGGAAGTGGTTGTTTGAGTTCTTTAATAGTATCCTCTGGAATGGGTGGAAATTGGAAATTCAACTTTTCTAGCTTTCTGGCATATTTTAAGAGAAGTGTTACTATGCCATCACGTTCTGCCCAAAGTTTATTATCAAGCTCCAAATCTTGTTCTTCTTTTGCAACAGGGTTCTGAAATGGCAGGAATATCAATCTATTCCAAAATGCCTTATCGTCCTTTTTTAGTCTAATCGGTGAGTTTGATGCAAAGACTAATTTAACCGGGTGGTCAAGTCTCCTAGATGTCTTATTTTTCCTCTGTACTTCTACGGTATCGCCTCCAGTGATTTGCTTTAACTTTGCTACTGTCGAGGCGTTTAGTGGTTCCTGTGGTAAGTCGAGAGATATATTTATTCTTGAATGTAATAGCGTTTCGGATTCAAAACGTCCTCCAAGATCTCCTACCGGAAGATTACTTACAGCTTCTTGTGGGTATAACTTCTGGATAAAATTAAACAAAACGCTCTTTCCTGTATTTGGCATAAATCCTGCAAGAAAGAAAAATTTTCCACGCTTTGTATCAACCAAAAGATATCCTAATGCCATAAGCAGCCGTTTTCTTAAATCCTTGCGTCCGCCAGTAATTTTATCTATAAACTCATTAAATACGGGACACATAGCACTTCCGTCATAGTAAGCATCCAGACAAGTAAACCTAATATATCTTGCGCTATGACCTTTTAACTTCTTTTTCTTTGTGAAATAAATTCCATTTTTCAATGTGCAATATGTTTTTTGATCCAGTTCCTCCTCACACTTTAGAAATGGATCTGTTTTTATAAATCTATAGAGCTCGTTATAAATACGAAGACTATTCGTATTGTAAAGTTCAGGATCTACTGAAGAACGAAATATTTCAATTACATCGTCTTCATCTACCAACTTATAATAGTGGGCACCCTCGTCGTAATAGTATACCGAACCGTTTCTAACAATGAAAATAGCATTTTCCAGCAGCTCATTCTCTAGCTCTATAAGCGAAGGTTTTCTACAAACCTTATCCATATCCTTATCTTCATCACTATTTTCTATACGTTCTAATCCCGCTTCCGCAGCCTCTTTTACTTTCTTCTCGTACCACTCACAGCTCTTATTGCCTCCAATTGCAGCGGATTCTTGAGTAGAATCATTATTGTAACTCGAAATTTCGGCATCTAATCTAACTTCTTGCTCTTTCGACATATCACTTTTATTATCCATTTTATGCCTCCCACTTATATGGTTTGCATTCGTTGCCTGATTTTCTGCATATAATTATACAAAACTATGTGCAGAAAAGCAATCTCATTATGCAGTATACCCGTAGGGCTTCTATAATTCTTTTTATATATTTTTCATGCATATTTATTTGGAGCCAATATATTTCACACCAAGTCATATTAGTGAGATTTTAATTAAATCAATATCACCATACAATCTTTTTATTATTTTAAATTTTATTAAAACTTGTCATAATTGTCATAGCTGTCATATAGTCCTATCTAATTCACCTCGTTCCGTCATCATCCGGCCCGCTATCCCAACTCAAACCGTATAGTTCACCTTTTCAGTTATATATTATACCAATAGAAAAGACATGGATAATTGATGTATTCAATTCTCCACGTCTTTTACTTTTTAATGAAAAATGGAGGAAATACCAATGGCCGACATCATAGCAAAAGTTCTTATGAAGGGTGCAAAGGCAATCGGAAAGGGCGCTGCGCTGCTCATCATCTGGACTGCCCACAAGCTCGAAAGCAAGTAAAAACATCAAAAATTCAGGAGGTACAAACTATGTCCGCAAATGTTGAAACCATGTTCTCTGTCCGCGAAACCCCTTGGCACGGCCTTGGCCGTATCGTCATGGATGCCCCTGCAAGTCGTGAAGCTCTGGAACTGGCTGGCTTGGACTGGCAGGTCGAGAGCCGCAACATCTACTCTGGTACGGGTGCTATGATTCCCGGCTATCGTGCCAACGTCCGCAGTACCGATGATGCCGTGCTTGGCGTAGTATCTGACCGCTACCGCATCGTGCAGAATGAGGAAGCCTTCCAGTTCACCGATGATCTGCTCGGTGAGGGTGTCACCTATGAAACTGCCGGTTCTTTGCAGGGCGGCAAAAAGGTCTGGATGCTGGCGAAGCTGTCGGAAAAGTACATTATCGCCGGAGATGAAGTGACACCGTATCTTGTGTTCTTCAACAGCCATGATGGAAGCTCTGGTGTAAAGGTTGCTATGACCCCTGTGCGTGTTGTCTGCCAGAATACCTTGAATCTGGCTCTCAGTTCTGCAAAGCGTATCTGGACTGCGCGGCACACTGAAAACGTCATGCTGCGTGTACAGGATGCCCGTGAAACTTTGCAGCTTGCCAACAGCTACATGAGCGAGCTTGGCAAAGGCATCTATGACTTGACCACTATCAAGCTGTCTGACCGCAAGGTGCAGGAGTTCATCAATGAGTTCTTTCCTGTCACGGAAGATATGACCGATGGCCAGCGGAAGAACAACCTGCGTTTGCAGGAAGAATTGAAAGCTCGCTATTATGATGCTCCTGATCTCGCATGGGTCGGCAAAAACGGCTGGCGTTTCGTGAATGCTGTTTCCGATTTCGCCACTCATGCAGACCCCATTCGCAAGACAAGGAACTATAACGAAAACCTGTTCCTGCGCACCGCGGAAGGCAATCCGATGATTGACAAAGCCTACAAGATGGTACTGGCAGCATAAAGGAGACTCTATATGAACGATGTATGCAGTCGGGTTATCCGGGAATTTTCTGAGTTCCTTGATGATACCAATAAAAAATCTCCTGTTATAACGGCTTCTATCGCCTATGAAATCACGATTAAAAGCACAATTTCCACCATCCTGCAAACTCTGGATGCAGAAAACAAAATGGAAGAACGCTTCTGGAACCATTTGCGTGTGCAGCGGAACATCTTAGATTTTCTGTATGTACTGTGGCTTGACGATGACCGTTCTTTGGTAGACGAATTTTCCTACGTTATCGAGGACTTGGTTCAGGAAGATTTTGAAATTGCAGAAGCAAATATGAAAGCGAGGATGAAAATCGCATGAAAAGACTTGTATCTACATTAAATTTATCGAAAGAAGACTGGCTTCGCTATCGCAAATGCGGTATCACTGGCACCGATGCCGGAGCCATCCTGGGCGTTAATCCCTACCGCTCTGCCTTTCAGGTCTATCACGATAAAATCAGTGATTCCATTGAGGACATCGACAATGAGGCCATGCGGCAGGGACGTGATCTGGAAGAATATGTTGCCCAGCGTTTCACAGAAGCAACCGGGCTGAAAGTACGCAGAGCAAATGCTATCTACCAGAGCGAGACTCATCCACTGCTTTTGGCAGACTTTGACCGCCTGATCGTCGGACAGAAAGCCGGCTTGGAGTGTAAGACGGTCTCGCCGTTTTCTGCTGACAAGTGGGCAGATGATAAAATTCCTGCGTACTACATGGCTCAGATCAATCACTATCTTGCTGTAAGCGGCTTCGACTGCTGGTATATCGCCGCTCTGATCTTCGGAAAAGGGCTTGTGATTCACAAAATCACAACGGACAAGGAGATTTTGGACAGCCTCATTGCGGAAGAGGAGCATTTTTGGAAGTACAACGTGATGCCTGAGATTCCACCTGCTCCTACTGGCAGCGATGGCGACACACAGCAGATCAACCAGATGTACGGAACCGCAAACGCCAACAAGACCGCAGACTTAAATGCAGTCCGAGGTTTACTGGATAAACGGCAGTCCCTTTCTGACCAGATCGAACAGCTGGAACAGGAAAAGACCGCCATCGAACAAAAAGTCAAGCTGGAAATGCAGGATGCAGCATACGGTACAGCTCCCGGCTACAAAGTGTCCTGGGTATCCTCCGAAAGCAAGCGTGTGGACTCCCAGCGTTTGAAAAAGGAGCAGCCTGATATTTTCAATCAGTACAGCAAAAATATCAGCAGCCGTAGGCTCACCATCGTTCATGCAGCATAATTTTGTGCTTCTTATGACATCAAAGGAAAAGCTCTCCTGTCCAGTACAGAAAAATACTACGCAGTCGATCTTGGCTTACGGAACGTCATTAAGAAAAGCAAAAAGATCGACAGCAACAAGCTGTATGAGAACATTGTATATCTGGAAATGCGGAGCCGTGGCTATGAAGTTCAGGTCGGCAAGCTGGACGACACTGAGATTGATTTTATCTGCTACCGTGGAGATGAAAAGCTCTATATTCAGGTTGCTTATCTAATCACTCCTGCTGATGAAGAACGGGAGTTCGGAAATCTGGAACGGCTACACGACAACTATCCTAAATACGTAATCAGTGGTGATTTGGTGAATTTAAGCCGAAACGGAATCATTCATCGAAACATCATTGATTTTCTACTAAATCCGTAATTTTAGCACCGAAGAGGCGCAACAGTTCAAACGCTGTTGCGCCTCTTTTCTTTACTCGTACTGGAGGTATCATTATGGAAAATCCATTTGTAAAATTATTCGCCGTCAATTTGAAAGACCATCTCGAAGTCAAAAAATCCGGTAGCACCGAGCTGAAATATGTTAGCTGGCCGTATGCGTGGGCTGAAGTAAAAAAGCTGTATCCATCTGCCAGTTATGAGGTCAAAAAGTTTAACGGTCTTCCTTACGTCTATGATCCTATCACTGGCTTCATGGTTTACACATCCGTCACCATCGAGGGCGTTTCTCACGAAATGTGGCTTCCTGTTATGGATAATTCCAACAAGGCCATGAAAGCTATCCCCTACACCTATACGGCTCCCAAATGGGACTACAATCCGCAGACACACCGCAGAGAAAAAATTGGTATGGAAGAACGTACCGTAGAAGCTGCCTCCATGTTCGATGTAAATAAAACCATCATGCGGTGTCTGGTGAAGAACCTTGCCATGTTCGGTCTTGGTCTGTACGTTTATGCCGGAGAAGATTTGCCGGAAGATGCTGCACCGCAGCCGGAGGCAGAGCCGCAAAAGCAGCCGAAACCGAGATCCGCTGCCCCGAAGCAGGAACAGCCGCCTGTGCCCTGCATTTGCACCCGGTGCAATCAGCCCATTAAGAGGGTTAAGCTAAAAGATGGCTCTATCATGCAGGCAGCGGAATTTGCCGCCACCCATGATGGTCTATGTGCTGACTGTTACAAGGCTACAAGGCTAAACGTGGCATAAGGAGATTTTACGATGAAAGAAGAAAAAATAAAAGTCCTTGCGCTCATTCCAATGGAGCTGCCAAAAGAGATTGAGCTGGACAACACCCTTGAAGCCATGCAGAAATTTGTAGGCGGGTTGATCGAATGCATCACATTGAGTGATACCGATTCAGAGGTCACACTGGTCTGCAATGATGAAGGCAAGCTGCTTGGCCTGCCGCTCAATCGTCCGCTGTGGGATGGAGCCGATGTTCTTGCCGGGCCGGGATTTCTGGCCGGATGCGACAACGAAGGGAATCTGGCTTCTCTGCCGCAGAGTGCAATGGATTTCTACAAAGAGAAATTCAGAGCTTTTATCATTGAAATTTAAGGAGGAACGTTTTATGACCTTTAATGCAATGACCGAACACTACGAAGAAATCACGGTTTGCGGAAAGCCTGCGCTGTTCACCAGCATCCGCATCAAGAGGGATACTGTCCCGGATGGCCTGTATACCTATGATGTCCGGCATGATGATGAGTGCCGGGGCATCCCTTGCGAAATCGCACCCTTTGTGATGGTCAACCACTGGGGTACTATCATCCTTGCGGAACCGCTGGAACTGCCGGATGATGGGCGGCGGTATATCGACGAAGAAATCGATTGGAACTATGATCCATTCGACGGAGCAGAGAAAAAACAGCGTCCATGTACGACTGTGGCAGAATTTATGAGTGTTTATATGTCACATTAAGTAGCTTTCATTTGACCTCCTATTTTATTTATGGAGGCAGTTAATCAAAAAAGAAGATTTCCTCTGTATAAGAGCCAATCTTCTTTTTTTGTACAATCATTGCGCACACAAGTATACGTATATGTGTATACACAATAAATGTGTTGCGCAAGCAAAAGAGTCGTGTCCGGGGAAAGGAAAGTGGTTAAAGCCTACCAAACAACCCTACCATAGAAAATCTGTCTCAAATTGTAAGAATTTGGAATTTAAGACAGATTCTTTCTTTTTGTATTTGCAATGTTAATGGATGGTGATTCACAATATGAGGGGTTCGTTCTCTCGTTTATGGAGCTACTTCTTATTAGAAGAAGATATTAGTCTTATTAGATATATTAGATTATAATAAGGTATAACCACCTTATGGTAGGGTCAGATGGTAGGATATGTAGGTACGGATGGTAGGATATGTAGGGTCAGATAGTAGTCTATGGTAGGGTCAGATGGTAGGATATGTAGGTACAGATGGTAGGCTTCCAGACATCTCTATGGTAGGGTCAGATGGTAGGATATGCAAGTGAATCTATGGTAGGTATGGATGGTAGTCTATTGTAGGTACAGATGGTAGGCAACCAATATCGACAAAAAATGTATTGTATGACCGATTGACGGCGTACCTACAATTTGGTATACTTGACCTATTACAATGAAACGAGGGCGGATATTATGAGCCAGTCCAAAAATCTGAATGCGAATAACGTCATCGAAAAAAGTAAAGATCTCGTTTGGGCTAAATTTAAGGACTGGGACGCTGGTGAACTAAAGCTACTGGAAGTTTACCTGTCTAAGATAAATCCGAGAGAACCAGAAGGTTCTACGGTCGTTTTTACAATGAAAGAATATGGCGAGCTGCTGGGTCTGTCGCATTTGCAGTACGAACAGGCAAGCCGACTTGTCACAAAGTTCGTTTCAAAGGCTGCTGGATTTGAACAGGAAGATTCCAAGGGACGAAAAAAGACGGTTGCAGTTCCGCTATTCTATTCCGCTGTATGCGAAATGGATGATAAGCTCCACCAGTATGTTATCCGGTTAAGATGTCATCCAGACCTTGAACCGCTATTCTTCAATATCGCAGATCGGAAGTACATCAAGTACCGCCTGAGAAATACAGTCAAGCTGAAGAGCCAGTACAGCATTACGCTTTACAGTTTGCTACTTGATAGCAAAGGAAATCCACAAGGCTGGTCGCCAACGATTGAAGAACTGAAAGATCAGCTGGGGGTAACATCTGACTGGTATAAGTCTTTCCGCGCGTTCCGGCAGGATATTTTGGATAAGGCAGTTAAAGAAATCAATGAAGTCACAGACTTAAACGTAGATTATGCCAAGGGAATGAAAGGTCGGAAGTGTACATCTATTCGGTTTATTGTCACAAGCAAGGCTGCTGGAACCGCTAAGAACGAATTGGAGGAGCCGAAAGGAAGCAGCGTTGACTATACGCAGTATATTCCTTGCATGGGTGCAGGAGCGATTAACGCTGGGAAACGCTTGAAAAAGGATATACATGAATTTTATCCCGAAATTCCGATGAATAAGATTGATGATGCCGTTATGGATGTCCTAAAGGCAGTGCAAGCCAAAATAGAGTCTTTGGAAGAATGGCCTAAAAATGAAGGTGGCTACGCATGGACGATCATGTTTGGAAAAGGTGAGCCAACAGAAGAAAATGCGAAGCATCGGAAAGAATTACTTGATGATTTGGTTCCGGGTACATATTTTCCAGTGGATTCTTATTTCAAAAAATAAAAATATCTGCGATAGTGAGTTAAAAAGTGAAAATCTGATCTTGTAAAGAAGAGCAAACCGGAGGAAGTAAGATGAAGTCAAACTTTGAGTTCTTGAAAGATAGCTTCCCAGTCTTGGCAAATTTCGGAGAGCTTTCTGAAAAATACTTATACACCGATTCCAACTCCTGTTTAATGAAGCTGGGTATGATCGGTGAGACTATCGTTAATCTGATTTTCACCTATGACAAGCTGCCGCTTCCCTATGACAATACGGCGGTCAATCGCATTGACACTCTATATCGGGAAGGCTTGATTACGCATGATCTGGCTGACATTCTCCATGCACTCAGGAAAAAGCGAAATCTGGCTGTCCATGAAAACTATGCTTCGGTCGAGGATGGAAAAGCCTTGATCCAGATGGCATATAGCTTGACAGAATGGTTCATGCAGACATACGGCGATTGGAATTACCAGAGCAAACCGTTTGTCATGCCGCCTGATAGTGCAGCTGCTGTCTCCGTTGATAAGGCAGCGGAAGAAGCCAAAGAAGACCTTCTGATGGATGAGGCATCGAAAGTGGCCGCTGCTGCTCCGGCTGTCAGCATGGATGATCGCAGGAAACAGGCTGGGAAGGCCGCAGGACGGCGTTTTAAGTCCGAGGCTGAAACCAGATACCTGATCGATGAACAGCTCCGTAAAGTGGGCTGGGAAGTCGATACGGAGAAGCTGCGTTATTCAAAAGGCACTCGTCCTGCCAAGGGGCACAATATTGCCATTGCAGAGTGGCCTACGGATTCTACCGTTGGCAACAAGGGATACGTAGACTATGCGCTGTTTGTTGGAACTCAGTTGGTTGCAACCGTCGAAGCAAAGGCAATTCATAAGGATATTCCGTCCGTGATTGACTACCAGTGCAAGGATTATTCCAGAAATATCCGTGCTGCGGATGCCAAATACCAGATTGGTTCATGGGGAAAATTCAAGGTTCCGTTTACCTTTGCCACGAACGGAAGGCCATATCTGGAGCAGTATGACACGAAAAGCGGTGTCTGGTTCCTTGATTTGCGGCAGCCGGATAATGTTCCAAAGGCCATGAAAGGTTGGATGAGTCCGACTGGTATGATGGAGCAGCTTGAAAAGGACATTCAAGCCAAAGATCAGGCTCTGAAAGCAATGCCGTATGACCTGCTTCGGGATAAAGACGGATTAAACCTCCGTGAGTATCAGCTGAAAGCGATTCAGGCCGCAGAAAACGCCATCCTGAATGGTCAGCAAAGTATCCTGCTGGCAATGGCGACAGGTACAGGTAAGACCCGGACGATTCTGGGCATGATTTATCGCTTCCTGAAAACTGGACGTTTCCGCAGAATTTTGTTCTTGGTTGACCGAACTTCTCTTGGTGAGCAGGCAACCGATGTTTTCAAGGAAGTCAAGCTGGAAGACCTTATGACCCTTGATGACATCTACAACATCAAGGGATTGGAGGACAAAACCGCTGATAAGGAAACAAGGATTCAGGTTGCTACTGTGCAGAGCATGGTGAAGCGGATTCTTTACAATGGCGAGGATACCATGCCGGCTGTCACCGATTTTGACCTTGTTATTATTGATGAAGCGCACCGAGGCTACATTCTTGACAAGGAAATGGGTGAAGATGAGCTTCTTTACCGTGACCAGAGCGATTATCAGAGCAAATATCGTTCGGTCGTGGAGTATTTCGATGCGGTGAAGATTGCGCTGACGGCAACACCTGCGTTGCAGACTACGGAGATTTTTGGCCAGCCCGTCTATAAGTACACTTACCGTGAAGCCGTTATTGAGGGCTATCTTGTAGACCATGATGCGCCGCACGAGCTGAAGACAAAGCTCAGTCAGGATGGCATCCACTACAAAAAAGGCGATACGGTAACAGTTTATGATACGGTCACGGGAGAGATCACAAACTCGGAGCTGCTGAACGATGAGCTGGACTTTGACGTTGATAAATTCAACCGCAAGGTCATTACAGAACCCTTCAACCGGGCTGTTCTGGAAGAGATCGCCCGTGATATTGACCCCGAAACGCCTGAAGTGCAGGGAAAGACCCTGATTTATGCAGTGGACGACCAACACGCAGACCTCATCGTGAAGATTCTAAAAGAAATCTATGCGAAGACAGGCGTGGATAACGATGCCATTATGAAAATCACTGGCAGCGTTGGCGGCGGCAACAAGAAAAAAGTCGAGGAAGCAATCAAGCGTTTTAAGAATGAACGCTATCCGAGCGTTGTTGTCACCGTTGACCTCTTGACTACGGGTATCGACGTTCCTGAAATCACAACGCTGGTTTTCATGCGCCGGGTAAAATCCCGCATCCTGTTTGAGCAGATGCTGGGTCGTGCTACCAGACTTTGCCCGGCTATTCACAAGACGCACTTTGAAATTTACGACCCCGTCGGTGTCTATGAGTCTCTGGAAGATGTCAACACCATGAAACCTGTTGTGGCAAACCCTGCCGCCTCGTTTACGCAGCTTCTAGAGGGTCTGGAAGTGCTGCAAGATGATAGACAGGTAAAGAACCAGATCAACCAGATCGTGGCCAAATTGCAGCGCAGAAAGCGCAATATGGACAGCAGGACAATGGAGCATTTTATCAGCATGACGGGTGGAAAAGACCCCACGCAGTTCATTGCAGAGCTTCAGAACAGCAAGCCAGAAGAAGCGAAAAAGCAACTTCTGGCTTGCAAAGACGTGTTTGAAATGCTCCAGCAGACAAGGCCGAATGGTGGCCGCAAGTTGGTGATCTCCGATCAGGAGGACGAACTGCTGTCGCACACGAGAGGTTACGGCAGCAGCGACCGCCCGGAAGACTATCTGGATGCCTTTGCAAACTATGTAAAGACGAACCTGAACGAAGTCGCTGCTCTCAATATCGTCTGTACCAGACCGAAAGAGCTGACCCGTGAAAGCCTGAAATCCCTGCGCCTGACGCTCGATCGGGAGGGATTCACCACACAGCAGCTCAATACGGCCATTTCGCAGATGACCAATGAGGAGATCACGGCAGACATTATCAGCCTGATTCGCAGATATGCAATCGGCTCTGCGCTGATTTCCCACGAAGCCAGAATCCGAAAGGCCGTTGATAAGCTGAAAAAAGCGCACCACTTCTCCATGCAGGAATTGAACTGGATCAGCCGGATGGAAAAGTACCTGATGGAGGAATCAGTGCTGAATGTCGCTGTTTTCGATGAGGACGGGCGTTTCAAGGCGCAGGGCGGCTTTAATAAGATCAATAAAGTATTTGGAAATCAATTGGAAAGCATCGTGCTGGAGCTGAATGAGTACCTGTACGATGATGGAGGAAGAACCGCATGACGACCCAAGAAATCGTATCGAAGCTCTGGAATCTCTGTAACGTGCTGCGTGATGATGGCATCACCTATCACCAGTACGTTACAGAGCTTACCTACATCCTGTTCCTGAAGATGGCAAAAGAGACAGGCGCGGAGAGCCAGATCCCGGAAAGCTATCGCTGGGACAAGCTGACGGCAAAGAGCGGCATTGAACTGAAAAAGTTCTATAAAGAGCTTCTGAACGATCTGGGCGAAAACTGCACCGGGCGTGTCCGGGAAATCTATCAGGGTGCTGCCACCAATATCGACGAGCCAAAGAACCTCGAAAAAATCATCACCACCATTGACGGTCTGGACTGGTTCTCTGCCCGTGAGGAAGGCTTAGGCAACCTCTACGAAGGCTTGCTGGAAAAGAACGCCAACGAGAAAAAGTCAGGCGCAGGCCAGTATTTTACCCCTCGTGTTCTGATCGACGTTATGACCCGTCTGGTAAAGCCGCAGGCTGGCGAACGCTGCAACGACCCTGCTTGCGGCACGTTCGGCTTTATGATCGCCGCCAATCAGTATGTCCGGGAGCAGACCGACGATTTTTTTGACTTGGATGCCGATACCGCAGCCTTTGAGCGTGAAAAAGCCTTTACAGGCGTAGAGCTGGTGCATGACACCCACCGTCTGGCTCTGATGAACGCCATGCTGCATGATATTGAGGGCGAGATCGTTCTGGGCGATACCCTGTCCAACATCGGCAAGAGCATGAAGGGCTATGATGTCGTTCTGACCAATCCCCCATTTGGCACAAAAAAGGGCGGTGAGCGCGCTACACGAGACGACTTCACCTTCCCTACCAGCAATAAGCAGCTGAACTTCTTGCAGCACATCTACCGCAGTTTGAAAGCGGACGGAAAAGCCCGTGCAGCGGTCGTGCTGCCGGATAACGTTCTGTTTGCAGACGGTGACGGCGAAAAAATTCGTGTTGACCTGATGGACAAGTGCAACCTGCACACGATTCTGCGCCTTCCTACGGGCATCTTTTATGCGCAGGGTGTCAAGACGAATGTGTTGTTCTTCACCCGTGAAAAGACGGACAAGAGCAATACAAAGGAAGTCTGGTTCTACGACCTGCGCACCAATATGCCGTCCTTTGGCAAGACCAATCCGCTGAAGACCGAAGACTTTGCAGCCTTTGAAGCGGCCTATGAAGCCGCAGACCGCCATGCAGTTCAGGATGAGCGGTGGAGTGTCTTTACCCGTGAGCAGATTGCAGAGAAAGGCAACAGCCTTGCTCTCGGCCTGATCCGGGATGATTCCATCGTAGATTATGAAGATCTTCCAGACCCCATAGAAAGCGGCGAGGAAGCCATTGCACAGCTGGAAGAAGCTGTGGATCTGCTGATGAGTGTTGTGAATGAGTTGAAGGCTCTGAAAGGCTCGGAGGTATGAGATGGCAAGAGGAAAAAAAGCATCACAGGGGTTAACACCAGAAGAAAAGCTGGCGCAGGCACTTGTGCCAGTAGAAGAGCAGCCGTATCCGATTCCTGAGAATTGGTGTTGGGCCTATTTGGACAAGATTTACTGTGTGAATCCGAAGAATGATGTAGAAGAAGATGCGGATGCAGCATTCATTCCTATGGAAAAAATCTCTGCTGGAATGCAGAATGATTATACTTTTGAAATTCAGCCTTGGAAGAAAGCAAAAAAAGGCCATACGCAGTTTGCGGATGGAGATGTTGCTTTTGCAAAAATATCGCCGTGTTTTGAAAATAGAAAATCCATGGTAGCAGAAAATTTGCCAAATGGAGTTGGCGGTGGAACGACTGAGCTTATTATACTTCGTCAGCCAAAGATTCTGTCAAAATATACTTTTTGGCTGATTTCCGATGAAAACTTTATTCAAGGTGGGAAAAACACATATAGTGGAACTGTTGGGCAACAGCGAATCAGCATGGATTATGTGAGAAATTATCGCGTTCCACTTCCTCCGCTTGCTGAGCAGCAGCGTCTTGTTGACCGTATTGAAAGCATTTTTGCAAAGTTGGATGAGGCCAAGGAAAAGGCGCAGGCCGTTGTAGATGGCTTTGAACTGCGCAAGTCTGCCATTCTGCATAAGGCGTTTACAGGTGAGCTTACTGCAAAATGGCGAAAACTGCATGGGCTGGATTTGAAGAACTGGGAGTATTTAAAAATTGGTGAATTTGCGCAGGTAAAGGGAGGAAAGCGACTTCCGAAGGGTTGTTCATTAGTAACGCAAAAAACAGATCATCCCTATTTAAGAATTGCAGATTTTGGTGATAATACGATTGATAAAACGGATTTACATTATATAACAGAAGATGTTTTTGAACAAATCCGTTCGTATATTATCAAAAAGGAAGATGTATACCTCTCGATTGTTGGCACAATTGGAAGGGCCGGCGTGATTCCAGAAGAATTAGATGGAGCTAATTTAACTGAAAACGCAGCGCGTATTATTACTAATAGAACACAGCCTAGGTATTTATGTTTATTTCTTTCGTCCCCACAAACGCAGGAAAATATTAAAAGTCGTATTCGTTCAGCAACGCTTGGAAAGCTATCACTCCTGAATATTAAGGATATAGATACTCCTCTTCCAACTGTCGAAGAGCAATTAGAAATCGTGAGAATAATTAACGACCTATTTGAAAAGGAAAGTTCTGCCAAAGAAGCTGCTGAATCTGTCCTCGATCAGATCGACACCATGAAAAAGGCTGTGCTTGCTCGTGCTTTCCGTGGTGAGCTTGGAACCAATGACCCGACAGAGGCAAGTGCGGTAGAGCTGCTGAAATCGATGCTTTGAGGAGGCCGCAAGAAATGTGCCAGGAATCTAAATTCTTGATTTATTGCATGGAACGATACCGCTATTTCAAAGGTCTTTCTGGTGCGGCTGTGGCGAAGACTTTTGATGCGTATGGAATTTACAGCTATATCACGAAATATTATAAGTCCCTGTGTACAATGGGAGATTGCTGCATCGTGCAGGATATTGATGATTATATCAACAGCATGGCAAACGACCAGAGAAAGACGGAGCAGCTGTTTTAGGCTGCACTCGAATAAGGTTGTTGCTTAGACCGATAGCAATGGATATACACATTACACATTACACAATGCAAATTGTGTAATAAAAATTATTTGAAATAGGCTGATGTATCGGTGCATTAGCCTATTTTTTATTGAAAAAATTTGACATCTGCAAATAAAAAATCGTCCCAAATGTCGAAACTGGCGATGATTTGGCTTTTATGGTAGATTTTTCTGGTTTACCTTAGTGGTTTATTGGTTGGCAAAGGAAAAAACAGAAAATTTCAATGTGATTTTCCTATAAGATATAAGAAATGATTCTATATCGATGAATATTAAGAAAAATCAGATTATGGAAGATTAGTTTTATATAGATGTTTATATATTGGGATAGATTGCATAGGACAATTTAGGTTTATTAAAAATTAGATTAGTATACAACAGTGAGATAAATTTTATGAGGAGGTCATGTTTATGACTATGCCCAAAAAGCTCCCAATTTTATCTCCATCAATCCACACCTTTGAAATTGTCGGTGAATACTCAGATTATGAATCGAAATCCCATCTCTTTGAATCAATCAAGAATCTGATGAACGAGGGAAAATACCGTCAGGTACATTGCAGCGGAATGCCTGAAAACTATTATATCTATAAGCGAATAGGCGGTGGGCTGACGATCAAGCTGTCGTCGTGTCCAGAATACAAGAAAAACTATATAACCTTATCCGGTGTGAATCTTGCCCGAATTGCAGGAGAACCATCGAGACTGGCTCTAACCAATCTATCTCCGCGTGGATTGGCCTGTCAAGAAGAAATTTTCTTGAACGAACTGGAGAGCCTTGGTATTCTGGATGTCGAAGACTCTATCGTCTGGAAAATGAAACGCATAGACATTACGCAAGATTTCTATGTGAAAGCCGACCCAACGCTCCCTATGAAAGTAGTTCGTTACGCAGGAAAAGTTAAACCTCATGGAAAAGGCCGAGAAGAGCACCATGACCAGCATAATGAAATAAGAAGCTGCACGTTCATAAAAGAAAAGTATAATTTTGAATTATACGATAAGCACAAGCAGTTATCAGCCGAAGAAGAGAAAGGATATGCGATTCGATCTGAAGACATTGCTGCTTCAAAAAATCTTATCCGATATGAAATCCAGCTGAAACGGCCCTATCTGAAAAAGTTTGAGCACAAAAATCTGGATGACATGGAAATTAGCTTGAAAGACCATGCGCTATTTGACTACTTTACAGAACTTAAAACAGTGATTCCGGTTCTTCTCTATAAATGCGCCTACAAAATGTTTGGAGCGCACCCGTGGTATCACGCTTCAGGTGCATTAGAGCGTCTGAAAGAAAGCAATCTGGACAAAAGCACAAAAGAGCTAGTTCGAGCCTACATCGAAGCAGCAAATCACCCAGATGAATCTGTGAAATATGGTAAAGGTAAAAGAAAGCGAATCGAGGAAACATTGGATATGCTGGAGATCAATACGGCAATTATCCCAGATCAGATTCTAAATAATCGACAGTATGCACGATTCCCGGTTGCTCCGATTTATTCGAGGGTACAGGGAATTGACCGATGAAGCGTAAACGTGACCCTCTGAAAAAATGTACCTACGAGGACTGTTGCAAGCCAACGCTATAATTACAGTAAGCCAAAGATAGGAGATGGATTTTAATGTCAGATTTAGAAAAATACCCAGACGTTCTGAATTTTAAGCAGGTTCAAGAAATTTTGCACATTGGTAAAAATCTTCTTCTGGATCTTTTGAACTCAGGAGAACTTCCAGCATTCAAAGTTGGAAAGCTATGGAGGGTCTATAAGAAGAGCCTGATTCTGTACTTAGAGCAAAGCTGAGAAAAATCCGCAGACACTATCGAGTTTCCGATGTGGCTGCGGATTTTATATAAAGTAATTGTGTATGTGTATATACGCATACTCATATACACATTCTTTCAGAGCAGATCGTTCGGATTCTCTGCTTGACGGTTTTGTTTGGAACGATTATAATATAATTGAAATTATCATAATTCAAATTATATTATTCAAGAGGTGAATAGCGTGGACTTCATCGGCAGAATATCCGAACTGGCGACGCTGAATGCGGAACTAGAGCGCAGCAGCGGCTTTGTGGTGATCTATGGCAGACGGCGCGTTGGAAAAACGACGCTGATTAAAGAGTTTATCAAGGATAAACGAGCCTTTTATTTTCTGGCAACAACAGAAAGCGAGGCCCAGAGCATGAAGCGGTTTGCCGGGGCGCTTTCCCGCACTACGAAGAACCCCATGCTCAGCAAGGTCACATTTACCGACTGGCTTGATTTGTTCCAAGTGGTGGCAGACGACCACCCGGATGAAAAAAAGGTGCTTGTCATTGACGAATTTCCGTATCTGGTCAAGACGAACCCGGATTTTCCGTCGATCCTGCAAAACGCATGGGATGAGGTTTTGAAAGACCATAACGTAATGCTGATTCTGTGCGGCTCCCTTATCAGCATGATGAAAAAGCACGCACTGGCCTATGACAGTCCGCTCTATGGCCGCAGAACGGCGCAGATTCGGCTGATGCCGCTGCAATTCACAGATGTGTATGCAGCGCAGAGCTTACCGTTTGAGCAGGCTGTGGAGCAGTATGCCATCACGGGCGGCGTACCGAAATATATGGAGTTTTTCCAGTCGGACGAACCGCTGGTGGAGCAGATTCGGCGTGTGGTGCTGTCGAAAAACGGCTTTTTGTATGAAGAACCCGATTTCCTGCTCAATGAGGAAGTTCAGACACCAATCAACTATTTCTCCGTATTGAAAGCGATTTCAGATGGCAACCACAAGCTGAGCAAAATCGGTATGACGATGGAGCAGGATACTTCGGCCATCACGCCATATCTGAAAACACTGATCGACCTTGGTTTTGTCATCAAGAACGTCCCTATCACCGAGAAGAATCCAGAGCGTTCCCGGAAGAGCCTTTATTATGTCTCGGACAACTTTATCCGATTCTGGTTCCGTTATGTATACCCGTTCAAAGGAGAACTGGAACTGGACAACCAGCAAATTGTGCTGGACGAGATGGGCAAAGATTTCAAGCAGAAGTTCGTGGCATTTGCTTATGAGAGCATCTGCCGGAACATCTTTGCGGAACTGTGCCGCAAGGGTCAAATCGACTTTGCGCCCTCACGCATTGGCTCTTACTGGCGCAATGACAACGATGGTGACACGGAAATCGATGTTGCTGCTGTGGACAATCAGCACAAGCGGCTGTTTCTTGGCGAGTGCAAGTACCATACAAAACCTGTGGATGTAGCGGTCTATTCCGCTTTGCAAGAAAAAGGGCAGTCAAAAGAGTTTGCAGCAGCATTCAAGGGATATGAGGTCGTGTACGGGCTATTTTCCAAAAGTGGTTTTACAGATCGATTGGCTGAGATGGCTGCGGAGAATCCGAACCTGATTTTGATTCAGGAAGATACAGTTTACAAAAAACAAACTTAAATCACGTGGTAACACCCACTCATCTGAGAGTATTTTAGATGAGTGTGTGTTGCTTTGTTGCGAAATATCGTTGATAATTATACCTATTCAGTTATTGTGTATATACGTATATACAATAACTGAATAGGTATAATTATATCCATCATGCAATTTCAAGATGGACAAAATCTATGTCCACCTGATCCTTTATAATAGCAGCGTAGAGAATACCAAATCTCAAAAAGGGTGATTGTATGAAAAAGATGATAATCGTTTTGTTAGGTGTTGCATTTGTTCTGAACCTTGTGATTGTGATTCTGTACGCAGATGCTGGGACAAAAATTGGAACATAATCCCGCTTTAGAATCAAGATTTACCCCTCGCCAACTGGAGCAGATTCGCAATGGAGAACCAAGAATTTCGGGCCTGACATGGCACCACACGGAGCACCCAGGTGTTATGCAGCTTGTGAATTCAAATGTACATAGCATGTGTCGTCACACTGGTGGGAGAAGCATCTGGGGCGGCGGTTCAGATTGCAGATAAGGAGAATATGATGGAAATGATTTGGAAATATAAGATTGAATTGAAGGATTTGAAGGCTTTTGAAGAGGTAGAAACACTAAGAGGAATCCACATTCCAGAAGAACTGAAAAGCTTCGTGACGGAGCACAATGCGGCAACACCGTCGCTTTATCACTTCATGGTGGGTTCAACAGAGCGTGTGTTTGGTGCGGTACTGTCATTTGATAAAACGGAAACGGAAGCAGACACAGTGTACCCCGCACTGGAAGCAATAAAAGACAAAAATCTACTACCTTTTGCAATTGATCCCTTCGGCAACTATATTTGCTATCAGTTGGACCGAAAGCAAATCGTCTATTGGGATCACGAAAGCGACGAAGTGACATCTACAAGGAAAGGTTTGAATGAATTTGCTGAGAGTTTGTATTGAAGATTCTGAGAATATGCTCTAATAAGTCCACTGCACTTTCAGGTTATTACAATCTTGGTCGATTGCACATACAATACAAGTATCACTTCACAAAACGGAGGGTACTTGTACTATGGTGGACTACGCCGACATCGGAAAACGCATCCGTGCCTGTCGCCTTGCAAAAGGTATGACGCAGGAACAGCTGGCCAATGAAGTTGGCGTTGTGGTCACGCATATCAGCCATATCGAAACAGGCAACTCCGTGCCCAGCCTGAAAACACTGATTGACATCATCAACGCACTGGACTGTTCAGCGGATGAGCTGCTGTGCATTGAGATCAAAAAAGCAAAGCCGGTGTTCGACAACTGGATGACCGAACAGCTTGCAGATTGCTCCGCCGATGAAGCAAAAATCATCAAGGAAACGGTGATTGGCTTGAAAAGATCGCTCCGAAAAGTGTACGGAAAACCAAGAAAAAATTTGTACGATTGACAAATTTGTACAATCGATACCAAGCAGAGACTGTAAAAAGCTCCATTCTCAAAAACATTTAGCAAGAACTCCCATTGAAACGTCAAATTTTGTCGTTCTGATGGGAGTTCTTTTGATTTACCGAATTATCTTCAGAAAATAAAAGTTGACGCTTCCAAATAAAAAGTTTATAATATAAGCAGAATAACGTATGCGCAAAAGCATATACACAATAATGATTACACAATTACACATGCACAAATGTGAAGGATGACTTAGCAATGGAAGAATTATCAATCCATCGCACAAATTATCTGATTGAGAAAAATTCGCTAACTCAAGATTTGTTTAGCCGCTGGATTGCATTTATTGATGCAAGCCCAAAAACAGTAGAAGCCTATACAAAAGGAATCAAGTATTTTAGAGAATACCTTTCCGTCTGTGGAATCCGACAGCCAACGAGAGAGACAGTTATTGCTTACCGTGATGAATTAAAGAAAAATCATAAGCCAACGACTGTGCAGAGCTATCTGGAAGCTGTCAGGCTATTCTTCCAGTGGACAGAGCAAGAAAGACTATATCCGAACATCGCTGCACATATCAAAGGTGCAAAACTGGATTCAGAATACAAGAGGGACTATCTGACCACAAAGCAGGTAAGCAAGCTACTTGATTCCATTGACACTTCCACCCTAAAAGGGCTGCGCGATTATGCAATGCTCTCTTTAATGGTAACGACTGGACTTAGAACGATTTCCATTGTCCGGGCAGATATTGGAGACATTAGAACAGCTGGAGATTCCGTAGCACTTTACTATCAGGGAAAGGGCCACGAAGAAAAAGCAGACTATGTAAAAATTGCGGAGCCAGTTGAGGACGCAATCAGAAAATATCTGGTGGCTCGCAGTGAAACGGATTCGAGTGCTCCACTTTTTTCATCTATTTCAAATCGAAACAGCGGCGGACGCATGACAACACGCAGTATCAGTCGTGTTGCAAAGAATCATCTTATAGAGATTGATTTGAAGAGTGACCGATTAACAGCACACAGTCTTCGGCATACAGCAGCCACTTTGAATCTGCTGAATGGTGGAACGGTAGAAGAAACGAAGCAATTACTGGGTCATGCAAATATCAATACTACTCTTATTTATAGTCACGCACTGGAAAGAGCAAAGAACGATAGTGAAAACCGCATAGCTAAAGCAATTTTTGGATAATCTCGCACGAGCAAACATCTACACAATATAGGTTACACAATTACGCATACGTATATACGCAATATCAATCACACATTATCAAAGGAGCACCCATCAATGAGCAAGAAAATAGCCATTATCAATCAGAAAGGCGGCGTAGGAAAAAGCACAACAGCAGAAGCTCTGGCTGCTGGCCTTAGCTTAAAGGGCTTTTCCGTTTTGGCCATAGACTTAGATGCACAGGGAAATATGACGTACACTATCGGCGCAGAAGTAAATGAAATAACGGCCTTAGATGTCCTTATGCAGAAGAAAACCGCACTGGAAGCTATCCAGCATACTAATAATGGTGACATTATTCCCGCAAGTAGTTCTCTTGCTGGTGCGGATGCTTTTATTGCTGATACTGGAAAGGAATACAGATTAAAAGAGGCTCTGGAACCGATTGAAAGCAAGTATGATTATATTGTCATCGATACACCTCCGGCACTCGGCATCCTGACTGTTAATGCTCTTACTGCCTGTGATAGTGTTATTATTCCTGCGCAGGCTGACATTTATAGTTTGCAGGGGATTGAACAGCTTTCGGAAACTATGAAACCTGTCAAGAAGTATTGCAACCCTGCATTAAAGGTTGATGGAATCTTGCTCACCCGTTACAGTTCGAGATCTGTTTTGAGCAGAGATGTTGCCGATCTTGCTAGCCAGCTTGCCGCAAAAATTGGAACCAGAGTATTTAGGACTACTATTCGTGAAGCAATTGCTGTAAAAGAAGCTCAGATAAGCCAACAGAGCCTTTTCGAGTATGCACCCAAAGCAAAGGTGACGGATGATTACGCAGCATTCATTGATGAACTGCTCAAAGGAGAGTAAGAATTATGAGCGCATCGAAAAAGAACTTCAAAAATAATCCTGCATTACAATTTATCACATCAAATACACCTGAAGAACCGGTTGAGTCTCTTAGTTCGCTTGAGCCGTCTCAAGAACTGGCTACTCACGAGGAAGAGGAAACGGATGAGGAGTTAGAGGCTCTAATAGATGAACTACATGCTGTGATTGAAAAAATCCTTGCTAAGCGAAACTCAAAAACACCACCGGAAGGATACAAACAGAATCCGAAGTTTATTCAAAAGAAGAATCGTCGAGTTCAGCTCGTATTACAGCAGGGGCTTTATGATCGCATAAAAGAAGCTGCCAACACAGAACATCTATCTGTAAATGAATATGTGCATAGTATCCTAGATATAGTAACTCCTCATTTGGATGAAAAATAAAAGATGTGCATCCAGTATAAAACTGGATGCGCGTAACTTCCAGCCGCTGCATATGGCAGCGGCTTTTATTATCCACAGGCATATAATTGATTTGCATTATAGACTTGATTCACAAGACCTTTTTCGAGCCTAAAAGCATTCAATGTCCGTAAATTACTATTATCGGACATTAAAACCGCCAATGAAATTCGCATTGTTACACAATATAACTTGTGTAGTCTAACATACACAAGTTTTCGTTTATCATCACGTCCAGATTACGGAAAAGGATTACTCAGCATAAGGCTGAGCAATCCTTTTTTAGCTCTTGACATATACGTATTTTACGTATATACTGAAGGCGGAAAGCAAAAGGAGGTGAGTGCGTATATGCCAAAGACTCCGAAGCAGATCATTAAGCTGCTGGAGCAGCACGGTTTTGTCTACGTCAGTGCAAATGGTTCCCATGCCAAGTACCATAACCCGACAACTGGAAAGACAACAATCGTTCCAGTTCATGCTAAAGATCTGAAAGTCGGTACTGAGAAGAATATCCTCAAACAAGCCGGTATCATTGAATAATCACCTGATTGAATTCTTACATTCAATCCTAAAATAAATGGAGGTCATAAAATGCCCCGCACCAAATGCAATTGAACTGATGTGCGTAAACCAAAAAATGTCAATCCATACAGTTGCGCATTTCCTGTATGCTAACATTTTTGAACGCCATAATTATTGAATCTGGTGTTCTTTTTATATAGATGAGGTAATCACATGAACGCTATTTTTTATCCTGCTATTTTTCATCCAGAAGAAGTAGGTTATTCTGTCATCATTCCAGATATTGAAGGGTGTTTCACACAGGGTGAAACCATGGACGAAGCAGTCACTATGGCTCAAGACGCAATCGGCCTTATGCTTGAAGATCAGAAAGTTTGCCCTAAACCATCTCTCCCTTCTGCATTAACCGTTGATCCGGGTGACTTCGTAGCAATGGTTCCGTTTGATATGGATGAGTACAAGAAGAAGTTTAAGCCCGTTAAAAAAACGCTTTCTATCCCTGGCTGGCTGAACGACGCTGCTGAAGCTGCTCATATCAATTTTTCTGGTGTCCTTCAGGAAGGCCTCAAATCCGAACTTGGTCTTATTTGAGTCCCCTTTAACCTATAAACCCCTCTGCACAAAGTATTTACCTGTGCAGAGGGGTTTATATTTGTCATATTATCTCATGAAATGTGTTGAACTTTTTCTATCAAATCCTCTACTTTGCAGTTAAGCGACCGTGCAAGACGGAGCAGTGTAACGGCTTGTGCCTTGTTAATGTCTTTCTTCCGCTGCTCATATTGCTGAATCGTACGCACAGGAGCCTCAGATTTCACAGCAAGCTCTGACTGGCTTATATAATAATGCCCGCCCACCTGTGGAAAGCCACAGTGGGCGGGCATTCTGCGTTTTCAGATGGACTGGAACCCTTTGCCGATGATCTCGCTTGAGTTGACAATGGTCAGAAAGGCCTCCGGGTCCTCCCGGCGCAGGAAATCCCGCAGCAGCCCTGCCTGCCGCCGGGTCAGCGCCACCATGATCATGGTGCGGGGCTCGCCGGTGTACACGCCGGTGGCGTCCTGCTGGGTCGCTGTGCGTCCCAGTGTTTCCGTAACGAAATGCCGGATGGGCTCCGGCCTTGAGGTGATGACCGTACACACCTTGCGGAGATTCAGGCTCTCGATGGCTGTATCCACGATGGTGCTGCGCCCGATGAGTCCCAGCACGCAGTACATCCCGGTCTGCGGGCCGTAGAGGTAAGCCGCAAACAGCACCGTGCCGATATCGCTGAGCAGCAGAGCCCTGCCGATCTCCACCTTGATGTACTTGTGCAGGATCATCGCCACGATCTCGGTGCCGCCGGTGGATGCCCCGATGTTGAATACGATGCCGCTGGCAATGGCAGGCAGCGCCACCGCAAAGCACAGCTCCAGAAGAGTGTCATCCGTCAAAGGCTGCGACACGGGAAACATCTTTTCGCACATACTGGAATAAAAGCTGAGCATGAAGGAGGAGTACAGTGTCCAACCCATGGTCTTTATGCCCAGAAAGACGCAGCCCAGCACATCCAGCACCGCATTGGTGATCCACATAAAGGTGCTGACGCTCAGAGCCGGAAAGCAGGTGGCCAGAACGATGGAAAGACCGGTGGTGCCGCCAAATACAAAGTGGTTGGGCGCACAGTAGAAGTTCAGTGCTACTGCATAGATGATAAGTCCCAGATTCAGCAGCAGAAAAAAGCGTGCGCCGCTCCACAGCTGTGCTGGGGTCAGGTTTTTGCGCAGACCGTTCTTGATTGCTTCCATCTCAGTCCAGATGCTCCTTTACATCCATCAGCTGGGTGATGATGCAGTCTGCGGCGGACTGGTCCAGCGGCTCGCCGTGGCGGGGCTTCAGTGCCAGCACCTTCAGCCCTGCCGCCTTTGCGGAGGCGATGCCTGTGGGAGAATCCTCCACCGCAATGGCCTTATCTGCCGTCAGCCCCAGTGCCTTCAGCGCCTTGAGATAGATGTCCGGCGCAGGCTTATGGGCGGCGCAGTCCTCGCCGCTGAAAGCAAAATCCACCATGGCTTTCAAGCCGCCCTCCGTGAGCATCTTCATGATATCCGGCGCTGCGCTGGAGGACGCCACCGCCACCTTCAGCCCCCGGCTGCGCAGCGCATTCATCAGCGGCTCTGCCTGCGGATCGGTAAGCTCGCCGTAGGGGGTGGGGCGAACCTTGCGGTACTCCCGGTAAGCCATCAGCATCTCCTGACGGCGCACAGGGTCGTTGGGAACGATGGCTTCCCAGATGGCTTTTTCGTTGGAGCCGATGAAGTTGCCCTCCGGAATGGGGATACCGTTTTCCAGCAGAAAGTTTTTACGGCGGTTCTCGTAGTAATATTCCGTATCTGCCAGCCCCCCATCCATATCAAAAATCACTGCTTCAATCATTCTTCATTTCCCTCTTCATCAAAAAAGGGGAGGGGCAAGCCCCTCCCCCAAGCATGGGTCTATTGATCCCAGTCGATCGCTTAGTACTCCAGCTTCCACATATAGCGGCGCAGGGTCAGCGGATGCTGACGGACGTAGGACAGCTCCTCAGCATAGACGCGGAACACGGCGGTGTGCATCAGCGGGTTGAAGTAGGTGATGACGCTGCTGTCCACAGCATTGCCCAGACCGTAATCCTTTGCATCCACAACGGTGGTCAGAGCATCGAAGCGGTGCAGGAAGGTCAGTGCGCGGGCATCCACGGGACGGGTCTTGCCGTCGTTCATCAGCAGGATGAAGGGCACGTCCTTGTCCACGATCTCGAAGGGGCCGTGGAAGAACTCGCCGCTGTGGAAGGAGCCGGAGTTGACCCACTGCATCTCCATCATCAGGCAGATGGAGGTGGAGTAAGCGACCTCCATGGAAGCGCCGCTGGACATGACGTAGACGACGGGAGCGTCCTTGTACTTCTCAGCGAACTCCTTGGCAGACTTGCGGGCAGAGTTGGCAGCGTTCTCGGCAGCCTCGAACACGTTGGTCAGGCCCTCGATCATCTTGTCGTACTTGTCGAAGCCTTCCACCTGCTGCAGGATCTCCACAGCCAGTGCCAGAACGTAGCCCATCTTTTCCAGCTTGGCGGCGTAGTTTGCCTCAAAGCCGTGAACGATGGTGTAGTCAGCTTCCTTGGTCAGGGCAGAACCGGCAGCGTGGGTAACGCTGACAACGGTTGCACCGGCAGCCTTTGCCACGCTGTTGGCCTTGACGGTCTCAGGGGTGCTGCCGCCCAGAGAAGCGGTGATGACCACGGTGGTGTCGCCCAGCCAATCGGGGGTATCGTAGTTGAACTCGTTGGCGGTGTAGTGTGCCACACGCAGCTTCTTGCTGCAGTTTGCCAGGAAGTACTTTGCGGGGTACAGCTCTGCCTTGGAAGCACCGCAGCCAACAAAGGCCACGTTCTCCACGTTGTGCTTTGCCACGATGTCTGCCACGATGGACTTGACGTTTGCCAGATCGATGTTATACATAATGCAATCCTCCAAATTATTTTCCTATTGTTTGAATCACAAATTACAGGCGTACGGATATCTATGTAAGCCGGAAACCCGGTTACACCAACAGACCAAGGGCGTTGATGGCAACACCGCCCACGATGCAGATGCCCAGCAGCCAGCCGGTCTTGACCTTTTTGCGGATCAGGGTGTACATCAACATCACGATGCCAAGGTTCAGAAGGTTCGGCAGAATGCTGTTCAGCACATCCTGCAGCACCAGACCGGTGCTTGCGAAGGTGATGGGGGTGGTCAGACCCACCATGCTTGCCACCATGGCACCAATGACCATCAGACCCACGATGCCGCAGACGTACATCAGCTTGTCCATCATGCCGCCGTTGAGCTTGGTCAGGTACTTGCTGCCCATGGTGTAGCCCAGCTTACCGGCAAACCATGTGACCAGCACAGAGGGGACGATGGAGATGATCATAGCCAGAATGGGGCCCAGAACGCTGCCCTGCTGTGCCAGAGAGATGCCCAGACCAAAAGCGATCAGGCGGACAGTGCCCTGGAAGAAGGAGTCGCCCACACCGGACAGGGGGCCCATCAGCGAAGTCTTGACGGCGTTGATAGTCTCCGGGTTGAAGTTCTCACGGTCGGCGGCGTACTGCTCCTCCATGGAGGCAGCCAGACCCAGCGTAAAGGCACTGGTCTGCGGGGTGCAGTTGTAGAACGCCATCTCGCGCTCGTAGGCTTCCTTTTTGTGCGCCAGCTGCTCGGGGTCGTTCTCGTCGGGGTACAGCTCGTCCAGCGTGGGAGCGATGCCGTACAAAAAGCCCATGTTCATCTGACGTTCGTAGTTCCAGGAGGCCTGAATGTTCAGGGAACGCCACATAAACTGGAAGTATTTCTTGAAGTCGCTGCGCTTTGCAGTCTTGGTTGCGTTGCTCATTTCAGCTTCCTCCTATCAAAGATCGTCGTC
>UMLR01050590.1_pt1 | contig 29868 bp, 35 predicted proteins | sample 1966741 | NCBI WGS metagenome assembly UMLR01 (sample SAMEA4836207, study PRJEB28245) | human gut metagenome | biome: gut microbiome; material: fecal sample | place: Denmark | collected 2008 | reverse complement strand
TTCATCAGCGTAAGTATGAAAAACTAAAAAATGTAAAAAAATCTATGTTAGAAAAAATGTTCCCGAAAAATAATTCAAAATTTCCTGAAATAAGATTTAAAGGATTTACTGACGCTTGGGAACAGCGTAAGTTAGGTGAAACTGTAAAAATTACTATGGGACAGTCTCCTGATGGGAGTACATATTCTGATACTCCAAGTGATTATATACTTGTTCAAGGTAATGCAGATTTACAAAACGGATATGTTGTTCCTCGTATTTGGACTACACAAATTACTAAAAAGGCTGAAGCAGGAGATTTAATCATGAGTGTCAGAGCTCCTGCTGGGACTATGGGAAAAACCAAATATGATGTGGTTATTGGTCGTGGTGTTGCTTCGATTAAAGGTAATGAATTTATTTATCAAAGTTTAGTAAAAATGGATGAAATTGGTTATTGGAAAAGATTATCTTGTGGGTCAACTTTTGAATCATTAAATTCTGATAATATACAAAACGCCGAATTACTAATTCCGCATAATGAAGAACAAACCAAAATTGGAGCATTTTTTAGCAAGTTAGACAACCTTATCACTCTTCATCAGCGTAAGTGCGAAAAATTAAAAAACATCAAAAAATCAATGTTGGAAAAGATGTTTGTATAGGAGAACTAATGATATTTAATACCGAAGCAGAATTTGAAAATGAAGTTATAGAAGCTCTTAAACGAAAAGGGTGGGGTGATTTACCTGTCATAAAATACCCAACGGAAGAAGAATTAATTCAAAATTGGGCGAATATTCTTTATGAAAATAACAGAGCTATAAATCGTCTTGGGGATTATCCTTTAACAGACAGCGAAATGAATCAAATTTTGGAACAAGTAATTAAATTAAGAACTCCATTAAAATTAAATGAATTTATAAATGGAACAATTTCTATAACTCGTGATAACCAAGATGATAAATTAAATTGCGGAAAAGAAATAAGCCTTAAACTATATGATCGAAAGGAAATTGCCGCAGGTCAAAGTAGATATCAAATTGTGCAACAGCCAAAATTTAAAACTAAATCAAAAGTTTTGAATGATAGACGAGGCGATTTAATGCTTTTAATTAACGGAATGCCTCTCATACATATTGAACTTAAAAAAAGTAATGTTTCTGTAAGCCAAGCATATAATCAAATTGAAAAATATGCTCATGAAGGCATATTTCAGGGGATTTTTTCTCTTATTCAAATATTTGTAGCAATGGAGCCGAATGAAACAGTTTATTTTGCTAATCCCGGCCCCGATGGAAAATTTAATAAAGATTTTTATTTCCATTGGGCAGATTTTAATAATGAGCCAATAAACGAGTGGGCGGAAATCGTTGAAAAATTGTTATCCATCCCAATGGCGCATCAGTTAATCGGATTTTATACTGTTGCTGATGATAATGACGGCATATTAAAGGTTATGAGAAGTTATCAATTTTATGCTGCAAGAGCAATTTCAGATAAAGTTGCATCAGAACACGATTGGAACGGCAAAAACAAACTTGGTGGTTATGTTTGGCATACAACAGGTTCAGGTAAAACAATGACAAGTTTTAAATCTGCACAATTAATTGCGACTTCTCAAGATGCGGATAAAGTTGTCTTTTTGGTAGATAGAATTGAATTAGGAACACAATCGCTAAAAGCATATCAAGGCTTTGCGACAGATAGTCAATCAGTACAAGCAACTCAAAATACATCAACACTCGTTTCAAAATTAAAAAGCGATGATTCAGCTAATACATTAATTGTTACTTCAATTCAAAAAATGAGCAATATCACTAATGATGCTGAAGGTCTTAAAGCAAAAGATTTAGAAAAAATGAAATCAAAAAGAATTGTGTTTATTGTTGATGAATGCCATCGCTCTACGTTTGGCGATATGATGTCTGATATAAAAAATACATTCCCAAATGCGATGTATTTCGGATTTACCGGAACTCCAATTATGGAAGAAAACGAAAAGAAGATGAATAAAACAAGCGACATCTTCGGCGGTGAATTGCATAGATATAGTATTGCAGATGGAATAAGAGATAAAAACGTTCTTGGATTTGATCCTTACATGGTTACAACATTTAAAGATAAAGATATCAGACAAGCCGTTGCGTTAGAAAAAGCAAAAGCGGAAACAGTCGAAGAGGCTCTTGCAGATCCTAAAAAATCAGAAATATTTTATAAATATATGGATGCCTCACAAGTAAAAATGGCAGGTTATTTGCAAGATGACGGCAAATATATAAAAGGCATTGAAGATGATTTGCCAGTTAGTCAATATCATTATGAAACTGATCACCAAAAATTAGTTGTGCAGGACATAAAAGATAATTGGCTTGTATTGAGTCATAATAACAAATTCCACGCAATTTTTGCAACAAGCAGTATCCCGGAGGCAATTGATTATTATAGAATCATCAAAGAAGAAATGCCTGATCTAAAAGTAACTTGTTTATTTGATCCAAATATCAGCAATGAAGATGGGGATTACAAAGAATACAAAGGCTTAAAAGTTGCCATATTTAAAGAACAAGGTTTGAAAGAAATAATTGAAGATTACAACACTCGTTATGATCAAAAATATTCAATTCCAAATCACGCAAATTTCAAAAAAGATATTGCTTTAAGGCTTGCTCATAAGGAAACTTATAAATTTATAGAAAAAGAACCTGAAAAACAAATTGATATGCTTATAGTAGTTGATCAAATGCTTACAGGTTTTGACTCTAAATGGATAAATACTTTGTATATGGATAAATTGCAAAGGTATGAAAACATTATTCAAACATTCTCAAGAACAAACAGGTTATTTGGAGCTGATAAACCGCATGGAACAATAAGATATTATAGATATCCGCATACAATGAAAAGAAATGTTGATGATGCGGTCAAATTATATTCAGGCGATAAACCATTCGGTTTGTTTGTTGAGAAATTAGAGCATAATCTTAATATGTTAAATAATTTATATGAAGAAATAGCAACTTTATTTAAAAATGCAGGTCATCCGAATTTTGATAAAAATCCTGAAGACAAATCTGAACGTGGTAAATTCGCAAAAACATTTAAAATATTTAATGCATATTTAGAAGCGGCAAAAGTTCAGGGGTTTAATTGGAAAAAATCTTCGTACAAATTTGAGCATGATGATAGTGCAGATACTACAGTAAATATGTTATTTAATGAAAAAATATATTTAATATTAGTAATGCGTTATAAAGAATTATTCTCTCATAACCCCGGAACACCTGAAGAGGAAGTTCCATTTGAAATTGATGGACATATTACGGAAATTGATACAGGTCTTATTGACAATGATTATATGAATTCAAGATTTGAAAAAGTAAAAAGAGATCTTGAACAGCCAAATATTTCCGAAGAACAATTACAAGCTAATTTGGATGAACTTCACAAATCTTTTGCAGTTTTATCACAAGAAGAGCAAAAATACGCAAATATATTTTTACACGATGTAGAATGCGGAAATGTAAAAGTTGAAAGCGGAAAAACCTTTAGGGATTATGTAACAGAATATCAGGTCAAAGCAAAAAATGACCAAATTCATAAAGTGTCTGAAATATTCGGATTAAACGAAAAACAACTAAGAGAATTGATTGCCGTTAACCCTTCAGAAAGTAATATAAATGAATATGGCAGATTTGATAAACTCGTAGATACTGTAGATACAAGCCTTGCAAGAAAATATTTTGAAGAAACTGAAAATATAAAACTAAAACCTTTCCAAGTGAAAATTAAAGCAGATAATTTATTAAGAGAGTTTATTTTGAATGACGGCTTTGAATTATAAACTAAAAAAGGATGCAAAAGACATCCTTTTTTAATGTCCGCTTGGGAACAGCGTAAGTTAGGTGATAATGTTCAATTTTATAGCGGCTTGACTTATTCTCCACATAATATTATAGGCTCTGATGGAACATTAGTATTACGTTCTTCAAATGTAAAAAATAGCGAAATTATTCATGCAGATGATGTATATGTTGAACCCAATATAGTAAATTCTGAAAATGTGAAAGTAGGGGATGTAATAGTTGTTGTACGAAATGGGTCCCGCTCATTAATTGGAAAACACGCTCAAATAAAGGAAGAAATGCCATCAACGGTTATTGGAGCTTTTATGACAGGCGTACGTTATTCTTGTCCTGAATTTTTAAATGCTTTATTGAGTACAAGTAAATTTAATAAAGAAATCGAAAAAGATTTAGGTGCAACAATTAATCAAATTACAACTGGTTCATTTAAAAATATGGAATTTAATTTTACAAATTCTAAAGAAGAAACCAAAATCGGAGCATTTTTTAGCAAGTTAGACAACCTTATCACTCTTCATCAGCGTAAGTATGAAAAACTAAAAAATGTAAAAAAATCCATGTTAGAAAAAATGTTCCCCAAAAATAATTCAAAATTTCCTGAGATAAGATTTAAAGGATTTACTGACGCTTGGGAACAGCGTAAGGTTTCTGATTTGCTCACAGAAAGAAATATTCAGACTCCAAAAAGTATTGAATATCCACTAATGGCATTTATTCAAAATCAGGGTGTTGCTCCCAAAGGAGAACGTTACGATAGAAGCTCATTAGTTAATGATACTGAGAATAAGCTATATAAACAAACCGAATACGGTGATTTCATATATAGTTCTAACAATCTCGAAACTGGTTCAATAGGATTAAACAAATACGGAAAGGCTTGTATATCACCAGTTTATAGTATTTTTTCTCCGACTGGTATAGCAGATTCGGATTTTATAGGAAGAAGATTTGTAAGAAAAGATTTTATAAATGAAATGGTAAAATGGCGGCAGGGAGTCATATACGGACAATGGAGAATCCATGAATCCGATTTTCTAAAAATAGATATTACAGTTCCGTCATTACCTGAGCAGAGAAAAATTGGAGACTTTTTAGATAAACTCGACAACCTTATCACTCTTCATCAGCGTAAGTTCTTAGTCAGTATAAACCATAAATTAAAAGGAGAAGTATTTATGTTGAATACAACAAAAAATACTGATTTGTTTTGCGAGTATTATGCAAAATGGATCAGAGTTTACAAAGAAGGAGCAATCCGAAAAGTTACAATGGATAAGTATTTAATGACTTACGAATGGTTAAAAAGGCTTATTCCATCATTAATGATATGTGAAATGAACAGAATAGCATATCAACAATTGATAAATGATTATGCAGAGTTACACGAAAGACAAACAACAATGGACTTTCATCATCAACTCAAAGGAGCAATTCTTGATGCAGTTGATGAAGGATTAATAGAAAAAGATCCAACTCGTAAAGCAATCATAAAAGGTAAAACACCGAGGATCAAGAAAATAAAATACCTGAATCAGTTTGAATTACATACGTTATTAACCCATCTTAATTTAGGTGAAAAAATAAATTGGGATTGGTTTATATTACTTGTTGCAAAGACTGGCATGAGGTTTTCTGAAGCACTTGCTTTGACACCAAAGGATTTTGATTTTGCGCATCAATCTCTATCGATTAATAAAACTTGGAATTATAAAGAAGATGGAGGTTTTTTGCCAACAAAAAATAAATCTTCGGTAAGAAAAATTCAAATAGATTGGCAAACAGTTATACAATTTTCTGAATTATTAAAATTCAAACCTGAAGATGAACCTATATTCGTAGTAACTGGACAGAAAATTTATAATTCTACAGTTAATGGAATTTTAGAACGGCATTGTAAGGCAATAAAAGTTCCTATAATTTCAATTCATGGACTTAGACATACACACGCATCATTATTACTTTTTGCAGGTGTATCAATAGCAAGTGTAGCAAGAAGACTTGGGCATTCAAGTATGACAACAACACAAAAAACATACTTGCATATTATCCATGAATTGGAAAATCAAGATGTAGATTTGGTAATGAGGTCATTATCAGGATTAAGTTAGTTAGTAGATAAAGGTTTATACTGATAAAAATAGAGGAATTAAATTCCTCTATTTTATTATGAATTTACAAATTCCCAATGATAGCCAAAGCAAGTTTTATGTTTGCCTTTGCACACGAGTTTTATATAATCGTGGTGACAATAATCAATTTCCCTAACAAATTCTACCCACTTGCTTGCTTCTCTTGCACTTTCAAAGATCTCACCTGTTTCAACGCAACGAACTTTCTTTTTCGGTTCAGGTAGGGAACGGTATTTATCGATTTTTTGTTTTATTTCAAAAAAGTGTTTTTGTTTAACTTTATATGTTCCCATCTTAACATCTTCTTGTTTTAAGATGATCCTGTATTTATTTTTTATAGTTTGAGCTTTTTCATATAAAGTTCTATATGGTTCTAATTCTTTTTGCAGGGAGTAGAATACCTTCTGATCAGGTCTAAACGTGCCTATCGTTTTATCACCATGCCGGAGTGTAACCGTACATCTGTTTTTCAGCTTCGTTGTCATATATTTCCTCTCTTATTGGTTCTGCTAAATCACTTTCTCGTAGCAAGCCCATTTGCAATCCCATATAAACAGCATCAATAGCAGTATGAATTTCCCCAAGATAGCAATACAAACGCCATTTTTGCATCCTTGTATTAGAAATAGACAATCCCATTTTTCTTGCAATTTGCTTATTATTATAGCCTTTTGCAATTAAAAATAGTATTTGATGTCTGCGATCTGTCATAGTTGCTTTATGTTTATACATGGAAAGCCTTTCAGAGATTTATCGGATTACTTTTTATCCATAATGTATAAATTAAAACCCGTAAATCTTAAAATTTGCCATTCTTATTGGATTTTTTAGTAAAAAAAATCTTTTTCAAAACTTAATGTATCAAATAAATTTTACTAATTCAATTAGCCAAATGTCTAATAATATCGGCACAAAAAAATTGCATTACTTTTTGGATATTTTGTAATCTATTCAAAATGTAATGCAAAGTCTTTGTTAGAGAGGGTTTCGAGTTATAAAATAAAGTTACTATATGAGTAATCAATTTGATCCTGCTCAATTCCGATATAACGTAAAGTTATCTGCTGACTTGAATGATTAAAGATTTTTTGAAGCAATGCAACATCCTTAAACTTTTGATAGTGGTGATATCCGAATGTTTTTCTCATAGAATGTGTGCCGATTTTCTCTTCAAGTCCGACATTCTTGCAGGCTTCTCGTATCATATAATATGCTGTGATTCTGTTGTATCTTCTACCCCACAGAGATTTAAAAAGCGGTTCTTTGTCCCTTTTACCTTTAACAAAGTTGGCAATTAATGTCTTTAATTTGTCATTAAGAAGAAAACGCTTTGTTTTGCCGGTTTTCTTTTCAATAATCTGAACATAGTTTTTATTCCTGACATCACCGACATTGAGTGCGACAATATCAGAAATACGAAGACCGCTATTTGTACCAAATACAAAAATTAAATGGTCTCTTGCACTTTGTTTTTGAAGATATCGTTCGACTTTTTCGACATCTTTTTTGTTTCTAATTGGTTCAACTGTAGTCATATTTTTACTCCTTTCTATTTACTACACTCCTTAATTTTCGGGCAACAATAGCCTATAAAATAGTTGAGGCAATAAATAAAAACGGATTTATTCCTTTAAATATTTTTCAATCTCGTGATTAATCTCGTTATAATCATCGTCTGTAAGTTTCAGATAAGGTCTTGCAGGGATTTCAACAGATTTGTTTCTACCGGCTTGACCTCCGAGTTGATGAATGGCGGCATATTCTAAATTCGATCCGATAACCGCAGAATCATTATCATAATATGTATTTATTGATGCGGCAAGTTTACCTTCAACTTGCAAAATCTGTCCCGGCCACTTTCTTTTTTTAGTTCTTTGCTTTTTAGTTGATTCTGCCAAATCAAGCCATTTGTCAGGTCTGCCTTCTTCCTTAAAATTCTCTTCGGTTGAATAAGCAAATATGCCGGCAATATTTTTCATTAAAGGGCGCAGGTTCTCAGTCTTTTTTGCAAGATCAAGAAGTTTTTCGTGGACTTCCTTATTATCAAATTCAATCTCTATCGGTTTGTCGCTCATGAAGTTCCTTAATTGGGTAATTAGCAATCAACAATTCCCTGAAAATCTTTTTGCGATTTTCCACATCAGAGCGGTTGTTAATCCCGTTTAATCTTTCAACTTCTATCATCTCAAAGCCTTTATATAATTCTCTGATTTTAGGGGAATCATCGTATGAAAGTAAAAATCTGCCTTTGATATTGCCTAATACTTCTCTTAAGCGTTCGTGGTCAAAGTCTTTGGTTGAAGTTACATCATAACCACAGCCTTGAGAATACGGAGGATCGCAATAGAAGAATGCATCTTCAAAATCATATTGTTTAATAAGAGTTTCAAAGTCACGATTTTCAATCATAACTTTATCAAGTCTTTCGTGAATTGCATCAATCTTATCTAATACATTCTTTTGAGATTTACTTGCACCACCGGAGGATTTTTTAACCGTACCAAAAGACGAACCTTTGCCTCCAAAAGAGCGTGTAATAATAAAGTAGAATTGGACAGCCTTTTGAATATCAGTAATAAATGTTCCATTGAGGAATTGGAAGAACATATCTCTTGATCCAAGCAGATATTTATACTCTTCTTTAAATGCGTTCGGATGGTATTTTACAATACGGAAGAGGTTTACAAGTCTGCCATCAAGATCATTATAAATCTCTAAGTCTGCCCATCTGTCTTTATAAAATAGAACCCAACCACCGCCTCCGAATGGCTCAATATATGACTTTATATTTTTAGGAATAAGTGGCGCAATAGTCTTGCGCAATAATCTTTTACCACCAACCCAATTAATTAAGCATTTTTTGTCTGTTGTCATTTTAAACTCCTTTTAAATTATTTTTAACTATCATTTAATCGTCTATTAAACCGCTTGCAGGGTTATGACTCCACCCGACATCAGGTGCGACTCTTTTACCAGTCAGAGGATCTGTGTAAACTGTAACCGGCTTGTATTCCCCCGACTTTTTAGAAACAAGAGCCAATTCCTCCGATAATGTGCCGGCAGAAGAACTGACCGTTCGTTGTTTCTTTTGCAAGTTGTAATCAGAAAGAGCGTTTACTCTGCATCTGCACCTCCATCCGTTCGGAGGGTAAAAGCTCTGCCAAAACGGATCGTCATATCTATAAACAAGTCCGTTGAGCATTGCGTGTTCAGGTCGTGTCGAGGCATCCATAACCGCCACATATTCCCAATACGGTCGATTATCCACATTCTCGTATTGAGTTTTATATCTTCCTGTTTGATATGCCGTCTGCATATTAACTGAATAAATCGTTTTCAGGCGGTACATTGAGCCAAGCTGAACTTTTTCTGCGACACCCTGACTATCAACCACTATCTGCTCTCCCCACCAACCTTTCTTTTGAAGAGTCGGTTTAAGTTCCTTTGAAAATTCTCTGAATGTTTTTCCCTCTGTTAATGCTTTTTCAAGAGCAGAACGGATGTCTTTTAAGATGTCCTCTCTCATTGCCTTTGCAACTGTGAAAGATTTTTTGTGTGCATCTTGCCATAACTCATACCAATCCCAAGAGAACTTATTGTTCTTTTTTCTAAAATATTTAATTGCCATCGCAGGAGCGAGTTTAAATAATGATTTTAATTGAATCATCAGTATTTTACCCCCAAGAAGTCTAAAACTTTGCCACAGCCTAATTGATTGATGCAATAATTGTACAATTTTGGATGTGTTTCTCTCATTTTTTCAAATTTATTCGGGGATTTTTCACGATGCACTCCGAACATACAGAACATACATCCTGTGCGATCAACTTTTGTCGTGTAATATTTCCCTTTACTGTCTTGCAAGATGCTTCCATAAACGGAACAGTAAGGAACATCAAACTCTTTTATGTACTGATAAATGTCCTGTTCAGTCCAAAAACCAAGCGGAGTGGATGCAGGACGATCGGAATTAAAAGAATTGCATCCTTTTTTGAGATATTCCGTTTTTCTTAAGTTACTTTCTGCCGCCATTGTTGCAATAAATGGTTTTAGTCCTGATTCTTTCTCAAACTTCTTTGCAGGTGTCTTTTTCATAACCTGACAACATTTCGCTGAGATTGGAATGTCGCTGTCTCGGAGGAATTGCCATTTTGCCATACAATAATGAGTGCCATATCTTTTTACATAATCACTATTCGGATCAAATTTCTTTTTTGTGTATCCGTCAGGATTCCTACGGCTTTCTTCGATAACCTTTGCGACCTCTTTACTAATTACAGGATAGCCGTATTGTTCCAAGACTTGTTTGAATGTTATTTTAGGTCTTATTGTAATTGTATTTTCGGTTTGTTTTACAAACTGACGGACTTCAGGATATTCAAGTCCTGTGTCCACAAAAACCGCAGGAACTTCAGGATAAAGAGAACGGACAAGATGCAACAGAACGGTTGAATCCTTTCCTCCGGAGAAAGATACATAAACCTGACCGTCAAAATGCTCATAAAATTGCTTAATTCTATTCTTTGACAGTTCAATTTTTAAATGTAGCGGCAGGCTTTGCCGTTGTTTTAAGAAGTTGCGTTTCATCGCATACTCTTCAGAGGAAATGGATGCCATAATTAATCCTCATCAAGACCATCTGCTCTACCCTGTAATTCACACAGGAATAAAGCCTTTTGTATCGTCTCTTCAAACTTTTTACTTTGCAGGTTCTTATCTGTGAGCAATTCAAAGGCTTCCTCGTAATTCTCACAACTTTCAAATAAATCTATAAGTGGCGCAAGCATATTTTGAGATTGTTTATTCAATTCACCTTCAGTTATGAATTTATACAAATTCTCAATCTGCGCTTGTCCGGGGAGAAGATGCTCTTCTTGTTCGCTGAATTGTTTAAAATTAGGATTTACAGGAATAATATCTTCTCTGATATCAAAGTCCTCTTCTTCCAAGCCATAGGTTTTAATAAAATATTCCTTTGTGAATTTAACTCCTGTGTCGGAGAGAATTTTATCTCGTTGAACCAAAGTTAAATCAACATCTTCAGGCTCGTAAAGTTCAAAAACAGGGACTTCTGCGTTTGCAAAATTGATTTCATATATCCATTGAATTAACTGATTTATAGTCTTTTCAACCAGTTTTTTATCTGCATCAATGATATCCTGACGGACTTGCATATGCGTATTTGATGCGGCATAACTTCCTGTCGCTCCAATTTCAGTAGTGAGTGTTTGTCCAAGAATTGCCTTTGATATTTCAGAATTCATCTTATCTATTAGTTTTTCAAATATCTCAGCAGAGGATGATTTATTAGCTTCTTGAATTTCAACAGATGAATCGTCAGGAATAACTGCAATAGCATCTTGTATCATCTCTTCTAATAAATCAGCGAGTTTATCTGTTTCTTCTTTTGTTGCGCCACGAGGGTGCTTACCTATAAGGTGAGGGATTCCGTATTTTTCGGTAAATATTACCCAAAATTTAAGACCACCTTTCTTAAATGTTACCGGCCAAAAAACACGAGAAAGAACTCTTTCGCCATAAGGGTTATCATAGCTTGGATTATTTTGAGGACATAAGAACTTTTTAGGTGGCAATTCCTCTCCCCAATAGTGTTCTTTAGTTCTGAATTTTAATTGATTTTCCTCGTCATAGCAGAACCATTCAGGAGGTTTTGCTTTTAATTCAATCGGTAAAACGTAATTGCCAACCTTACCCCACATAATCTCTATGGGTTGAAAACCAAATAATGTCGCATCTAAAATGTCATTAATCAGTTTATGAATATCAAGTCTTTTAAGTAAATCTTCAACCAGTTCAGCATCTTTTGTTTTGTCCAAGCCTCGATTTATTTCCCATTCAAGAGATAAAACACCGGCTTTTCTTGATTGAATGCACGCAAAAACGTGTGGATCACAAAATAATTCCCTATAAATTTTCACATCTTTGCCTTGCTTACGCAGAACGATGTCGGGATCGGGTAAATATGAACCTAATGAATAAAAATTTATACTTCGTTTTCGAGTTGCAATTTCATCTGATAATTTTTTTGCCATAATTTTTTCCTTTTAGGGTGATGTTAAATGTTCGTTAAAACCTTTTTAAATTCTTTTAATTTTAATTTTTAGGGGTTGGTGTAATAACATGCAAGTCAAAATAATTTAAGAGCCCTTAAAAGTCTTTTACGAGTTTTAAGGTTTCAAATTTTTGTCTTAATGAAATATGTATTTCACCAGTCCCGTTTCCGGCGGCGTGCAGAGCAAGTGCCAATGCCCAAAAGCGGTCAGCGTGTCCGTTGTCCGAATGGTCAGCATCAAAACGGATATTGTTTGCAGTTGTTGTTATTCTGCGAATTGAGTGTAAGTCCTCCCTAATTTCATGAGTTTTAGGAATAAAAACAGTTCTGTTTTCAAAGTGGGTACGGAGGCAATAAGCCATTTCCTCTTTGATTCTATTAGTGAACATAATTGGCTCAACTCTATATTTGCCGAATTTTATTTGTGCATTTTCAGATAATTGCATCCCAATTCCTGTTGAGTCAGGACAACATCTTCTGAATGGTTTGCAGGATAACACCTCCGATAAAATCTCTTCTTGTTTATGAAATGGCATTTTAACCAGTTCAATAACACTTCGGGTGTATAAAATATTTTCTAATTTTTCTAACACCCAAATTACAGTTAAATCCTTTTTTCGACCGATATCCATTCCGACAAACATATCGTTTTTGATTTCAGATAACGGTCTTAAAACATCATCTAACTCGCAGGTTGAAATAAGGTCATAAGGTAAAAAGGCACAAGCCTCATCAACTGCTATACAACAATATTCTTGCAACCACGTGTATTCATCAAAACAGTTGTCTTCTTCATTTTTCATCCACTCCTGTTGTTCTTCTGGGGTGGTTTTTCTTTGGTAAATTCTATCAACAAGACCTTCTGAAACAGCAAGTTGAATAGGTGTTTTATGATGAGACCATTTTAATTTACCCTTCAAAACCTGATCTATAAACTTATAATATAAGCAGTTTTGACCGTTGTGAGTAGATAATATTCTCAAAGGATAACCCCAAGTTATACAAGGGCGTGCCGCTTTCCAAAGTTCTTCGGGATTATTATGAAAAGCGAATTCATCTAAAACGACTTTCCCACCTTTAGAACGGAAGCCTTTTGGATTAGACGAAAGGGCGTGTATTTTTGTACCGTTTGAAAATTGAATTACAAAGGCTTTTATATCTTTGTCGTTATCAATAATTACTTCGCCCAACCTTTTAGCGGTGATGTGGAATAATTTAACCCATTGCTCGCAATAATCAATATATTCTTTAGCGGCAGATTCATCTGCTGATGAAAACCAAACAGCAGGGACTGTTTTATTAACACAATCCCTGACATCTTCGTAGCTTTGAACGTATGTCGCACCAATACGGCGTGACTTCTCCCAAATTTTTATTTTTGATTTATCGTTAAGCCATCTTTCTTGATAGGGTAAAAAATAATTATTCTTCACTTGATTTCATCCCTAAAATTTCAGTTTCAATCAACTTCACAAAGTCAGGAGTAATTCCTTTGTTTTCTTCTTTTGCAGGTTTATTTATTACTCCGTCTTCGTATTCTTTGATTTTTGTAATAAGCGGAAGCATTTTTGTAAATGCAAACATTCTGCCGGGATCAACTTTTTCATTATTGTCGATGTCATATTCGATAGAGGTCATAAGTTTACGAGCAAAGTTATAAAGCTCTTCGTGGAACATTGTTTTTGTACTTAAATACTGTTCCTTTTTTAAATCCCACTTATGATCCGTCTTCCATCTGCGAATGGTTCTTTCATTTACACCGACTTTTTGAGCAACCTCTTCAATAGTAAGTTGATCTACAACATAGAGCCGTTCTGCATTAGACAATAAAACTTCATTCTTAGCCAAAGTAATCCTCCAACTTTTGAATTTTAGTATTTAGAGTCTGCATTTCCCCGAACACCTCTTGAAGTCGATTAAAAGCAACGGATGCCTTTTCGACTTCAAGTTTTAAAGTATCTTCTTCAAAGGGGTTCAACAATGAACGAATTAGTATAACAAGACCTGCCGCCTCCGTATCAAGATGTTTAAATTTAGATTTAGCCTCGGACAATTGTCCTTTTAGTTGAATTCTCTCAATATCCATTAGCCTGAAATCTCTCTTTTTAATACGGGACACCAAACATTTGAATCGATTTTACTTTCGATTCTTGAAAGCACAGTTGCGCTATATTGGTTTGTTTCAACCAAATCTTTTAAGATCTCAAAATTATTAGCAATAATTTTTTCAAAAGTTTTAACCTGTGCGTTGTGGTAAATGTACCAAATAACAAAAATCACAGCGGGAAATCCAATGCTCTCAAATAGCTTTAACATAATAGATGTTTCCATAGTCATTCCTTTCTAAAACGAAAGAGAAAAGAGGCTTTTCGCCTTTTCTTTTACTTCAAAGATAACTTCTGCGACTTGTATTTTTCAACTTGTCGTTGCAAGAGACTATTTCACTTGTGTTCGGATTAGAAAAAATCTCTTGCCATTGCAATTTGAGAGTGATTTGCGATGACGATTATACTGCCATCAGAAAAAGAAAAGTTTATTACACAAAAATGATGGAGAGTTTTATGAAGTATTTTGAGGTTTTTAAAGCCGGAAACTACCCACAGGGAAAATTTACAAAGGAAGAGGTGCAAGAACTTGCCAAGAATTATGATCCAAGTTTTTGCGAAGCACCTATCACTTTAGATCACGAACAGAAGGGGCCGGCTTATGGTTGGGTTGATAAATTAAAAGAAGAAGATGGAATGCTTAAGGCTTCTTTTAAAGATTTATCTGATGATTTAAAAGAATTTGTTAATAAGGGTAAGTATAAAAAAATATCTGTTGAAATATACAGAGAGTTAGAGGGTAAAAAGCCATATTTAAAGGCTGTTTCTTTCTTGGGTGCATCAATTCCTCAAGTAAAAGGAATGGAGCCGGTTGAATTTAAAGAAGGCGAATCAGAAACCTATATCTTTGAAGCTCAAACAGAAGATGAAACAGAGACTGAAGATATAGAAGAATTAAAAAATACAATCGCTGATTTAAAACAACAGGTCGCTGATTTTAAGGAAAAAGCACAAAACAAAGACACAATAAAAGAATTAAAAACGCAGGTCAAAAATTTAAATATTGAACTTGCAAAATTTAAAGATCAGGCGGCAGGAAAAGATGAGCTTGCAAAGAAATTGCAAGACTTGGAAAACACTATAAGAGATAAAGATTTTAACGAGTTTATTGACTCTCAAATCTCTGCTGGTGTTTTAACTCCTGCAAATAAAGATGCTGTTTTTAATATTTTACAGGACTTGGACAACGTCAAAAAGTTTGACGAGTCCTCCAACAGCATCGATAAGTTTAAAACATTCATCTGTGCATTACCGAAGCAAGTTGAGTTTGATGAAATTGCACAAAAAAACGCAAAGAAAAAGACTGATGACGAACTAAAGTATGCTGATGCAGATGAGGAAAGTTTAGAGATATTCAAACAGGCACAGTCTATCGCCCAAGAAGAAAATATCTCATTTCGTGAAGCACTATTAAAGATTAAGGAGGTATAAATGGGGCGTTTAGAAGAATTAAGAATTAATGCCTATTTGTCCGAAGTTGCACGAGGATATAGTAATAATTCATTTATTGCTGAAAGTTTATTCCCTGTTATTAATTCAGATTTGGAAAAAGTGGATATCTTTGAATTTAACAAAGAAGCATTCCAAGTTTATGACACAGAACGTGCAATTAGAGCTAATTCAAATGTAATTAGTCCTAAAGGATTTAAAAAGCATACAACAACCCTTACAGAACACGACTTGGCTTATCCGATTGATTACAGAGAAGAGGAAGAAGCTCGTAAAATCAAGTTGCAAGTACACGCAACAAACGTTGTAACACAGGGACTTTTATTAAAACTTGAAACACAATGTGCCGCATTAGCACAAGATCCGACAAAGTATCCTGCAACAAATAAAATTGCTTTATCCGGCACAAGTCAATTTACACATAAAGATTCCGATCCTGTTGGTGTAATTGATGATGCGAAAGATGCAATTTCAAGACAAATCGGTCAAGATCCAAACACTCTCGTTATGGGACAAGAAGTATGGGAATCATTAAAAAGAAATGAATCTCTGAAAGGCTTAATTGCAAACTCTACAAATAAAATCGTAACTCTCGATTTATTAAAAGAGTTCTTTGAAGTTGAAAATATTGTCATTGGAAAGGCAATTTACTCAAATGCAAAAGATGAATTTGAAAGAGTATGGGGAAACAATATTATTCTTGCTTATGTTCCTAAACTTAATGCAAGAACCGAATACGATCCTGCTTTTGCTTACACTATCCGCAAAAAAGATGCTCTTCAAATTGATGAGTACGAAAAAGAAGGAAACAAAGTCCGCTACATTCGTGCGACTGATATTTACACACCATTCCTCGTTGGTGCTGAAGCCGGTTATTTAATCTCAAATGTTAACGGAACAAAAGGAGGTAACGGTGGCAACTAAAAAATACAAAGTTAAAAACACTAACATTTTGCACAATGGTGATTTGTATAAAATCGGCGATGTAATTGAGCTTGATGAGAAACAAGCTACAAAATTGCAAGATGTATTAACTGTGGTAAAAGAAACCTCCACAACAAATAAAAATCAAAACAAAACAAAGACAGAAAACTCTGAAAAATCAGGAGGTGAAAATGGCAAATAAACTATATAAACCTTTATTGATTGATTCTGTGCTTGCTACTGCTGACTTACCAAAACAAAGATTTATTTCTTTTAATGGCGCAGTTTCAGGAGCCGGAGAAAAAGCCTACGGTATTTGTGATGTTGAAACCGAATCAGGTCAGTATGCCCCAGTTGCAACAATAGGTATTTTACTTGTTGAAGCAGGCGGCACAATTACTGTCGGATCCGAAATCACATCAGATGCCAACGGGAAAGCAGTCACTTTAGGCGATAATCAAAAATCAAATGGTTATGCTCTCGATGACGGAGCAGAAGGTGATGTCATCAGAATAATCAGAGGCATTTAATGTCTTTCTACTGTACCCCCGAAGATATTGAAAAGCAAGTTAGTACACATACCCTTATCCAGCTAACTAATGACAACCCCGATCAGGAAACTGTCGATACGGTTGTCTGCGAGGAAGCACTTATCTACTCCTCTACCCTTATTGATGGTTATTTAAGGGGAAAATACACACTACCCTTAAATAACCACTTTCCTTTATTACGGATAATTGCGATTGATTTAAGTATTTATCGTCTATATTCAAGAAGGATTTATACAGATATTCCAGAATCGGTTGCGCAAGCCTATAAAAACGCAATTAAGACATTGGAAGATCTTAAAAAGGGAATAATAAGCCTGCAAACAGAAGAGGAAACGAGTGTCAGGACTTCAGGGGAATACAGAACAAATAAAACTGAATCAGACAGGTTATTTAATAAGCGAGTAATGAATCTTGAGTATTAGGGATATTGAGAATTCAATAATTCAATATTTAAAAGATAAATTCCCACAGTTTTTAGTTCAGGGATTCCCTGAAAAACCGCAAGAATTTATATTACTCCATCCTGTCGGTGCAATACTCGTACATTACAGAGGCGGAAATTATTCCAACTCAAACGCAATAGGAATTATATCTCAAGACAAAGGTCTTAATTTTGCAATAACTGTCGTTACAAGAAACCTGCGCAATAATAACGGAGCTTATGAAACCCTCGATAAAGTTAAGCAATATTTATGCGGATATAAAATCCCCGAATGCACAAAATTAACCCCAAACAAAGAAGGCTTTATATCTGAAACAAACGGTATATGGCAGTACGAAATAGAATTTAGACTCTCTACCCCAAGTATAGAAGAAATGGAGGAAATATAATGCCTGCAAGTTTTTTACATGGCGTTGAAACAATAGAAATTGAAAAAGGTGCAAGAACGATTAAAACCGTTAAAACGGCAGTAGTCGGACTTGTAGGAACAGCACCACTTGAAGATGTTGATACTGATTTAAGAACAGTAAATGAACCTACGCTAATATTAAATGAAATTGATGCCGTTAAATATTTCGGCTCACCTAAAAACGGATATACAATACCTCAAGCACTACAAGCAATTTTTGATCAGGGCGCAGGTGTTGTAATTGTTGTTAATGTCTTTGATCCTACACAACACGAAACCGTATCTGATGTTAAAAAAGCAGATATTATTGGTGGAATAAATGCATTAACAGGTAAAAGAACAGGCATGAAAGCCTTTGAGGACTGCTATTCTCTATTTGGTTATTTCCCAAAAACTATAATTGCACCTGTTTATTGCGAAGACACAGCAGTTGTTTCAGCTCTAAAAACGATATGCGACAAAATAAGAGCAATTGGATTAGTTGATGCTCCGGTCGGCACAACAGTTCAAGAAGTAATCACAGGTAGGGGGCCGGAAGGACAGATAAACTTCAATATAGCCTCCGATAGAATTGTGTTGTGCTACCCCCACCTTAAAGTTTATGACTCTAAAACAGACTCAAATGTTTTAGAGCCATATTCTCAACGGTTGGCAGGTGTAATTGCCGCTAAAGATATCGATAAAGGTTACCATTGGAGTCCATCAAATTCATCAATTAACGGGATTGTTGGTGTTGAAAAACAATTGACTTCAATGATAAATGATCCATCAAGCGAAGTTAATACCTTAAACGAAGCAGGTGTTGTTACGGTATTTAATTCTTATGGTTCAGGCTTTAGGACTTGGGGCAACCGTTCATCTGCTTATCCAAGCTCAACACACGTTACTAATTTTATAAATATTAGAAGGACTGCTGATATTCTTCACGAGAGTGTTGAATATTCAATGTTACAGTTTATCGACTTCCCTATTGATGACGGTCTGATTGATTCAATCAATGAATCTGTTAATGCCTTTATCAGAACTTTAATCGGGCGTGGCGCACTTATTGATGGCAAGTGTTCATATAACCCCGATAAAAATCCTGTAACGGAAATCGCCAATGGGCATTTAGTATTTGATGTTGAATTTATGCCTCCAACTCCGGCTGAACGCATAACTTTTGAAAGTTTTATAGACATCGAATTACTAAAATCATTGGGTGGTTAATGAGAGCCGAGATAAACACTTGGGGCGAACTTGCCATTTACTGCGAGGATTATGACATCTGTAAGAAATGCGCAAATAAGAAAAAATGCCCTTTGATACAAGCCATCAGTCAAGAGATAGTTATTCTTCATTACTCAGATGTAGCAATCGGGGAATGCGGATTATTTAAAAAGGAATAGGTTATGAGCAAAATTAAAATCAATAAACTTACAAATGCCAATGTTTATCTAAATGGAATAAATCTCCTTGGAAGAGCTGAGGAAGTTCAACTTCCTCAGATTAAACATAAACTCGCAGAACACAAAGCATTAGGTATGGTTGGTTCTGCAGAGTTTTTTTCAGGGATTGATAAATTAGAGTGCAAAATTAAATGGAATGCACTTTATCCTGAAGTTTTACTTGCATCAGCGACACCATTTACTGCCTCAATGATTCAGGTTCGTGCTTCTCTTGAAACTTACAACGGCACAGGGAGAATTGAAGAAGTTCCGGCTACGGCATTTATTATCGGAACGTTTAAAGAATTTCCACTTGGCACAATTAAACCGCACGAAAATGCAGAGTATGAAACATCAATGTCAGTTACTTATGCAAAGCTCGTGGTCGATGGTGTGCCTTTATTTGAGATTGATGTTCTTGAAAATATCTACAAAGTGGGCGGAATTGATATGTTAACCAAATATAAGAAAAATATAGGAGCGTAAAAATTATGACAAAAACACTTTCATTACCATCAGGAAAAATTGCATCATTGAAAAAAGGAAGAGGATTTGACCTCCTGCAAGCACAACAAAAAGCAAAGACATCTGAAGAGATTCCTTATGCTTTAATTGCTGAACTTGCTGAAATTGACGGTCAGAAGTTAGTTTACGAAGATATATTAGAACTTGACTTGGAAGACGTTATCGCTCTTCAAGCAGAAATAACGGGAAAGTTTACGGAGGCAAAAGCTACAGAGGTAAAGGAAGAAACTCAAAAACCTCTCGAACAAGAAATTGCATAGATGTATTGCCTGATTCTCAATCAATAATTCATTTATGCAAAATCACAGGTTGGCAATATTCAGAGATAGGAAAAATGTCCATTCCCCAAATCGCATACTGGTGCAAAGAGGCAATTACGTACACGAATAATCAAAAGACGGAATTAGAGGAACAATGCTCGACACTATGATGAAAGTATCATTAACTCTTGTAGCCATCGACAAAATGTCGAGGGTTATTCGTGATGCGGTTTCAAAGTCTGAAACGGAGTTTGACAAACTACAAAGGAAAATAAACCAAACCTCTGAAAGATTAGATAAACTTGGTCAGAATATGACAAAGATTGGTGCAGGACTAACTGCGGTTGGAACTGGTCTTGCATATAAACTCGGAATAACGGAAGCGATCCCGGAAGCGATTGCGTTGGAACATCAATTAAGAGAATTGGGAAACGTTGGGCAATTATCCGCAGAACAATTAAAAGAAATGGATGAGCGACTTGGCTCAATTTCAAGATTTACAAACCAAAGTCGTGGTGAAATCGCAGAGGGTTTAAATGTTCTTGTTGCATCAGGTATTGATCCGACAGCGGCACTTGATTATATGAATGTAATTGGTCGAACAGCAACGGCGGCACAAGCAGAAATAGTTGATATTTCAAAGACAGCCTTTTCGGTTACTGACAACTTAAAAGTTAATGTAAATGACCTCGCTAAAACAATGGATATTTTGGCTCAAGCAGGAAAAGAGGGTAGATTTGAATTAAAGGATATGTCTGCCACATTCCCAAGTTTGACAGCAGGAGCGAGTATGCTTGGTATGAGAGGTGTGCCGGCTGTTGCTGAATTGGGTGCGGCATTACAAGTTGCAATGAAAGGTGCAGGATCAGCTCCTGAAGCGGCAACAAATTTTGAAAGTTTCTTGCAAGCAATAACATCACCAATGGCGGTTAACAGATTTAAGGAATTATACGGTGTAAATCTTCCGGCATTCTTAAATCAGGTTATTTCAGAAAATAAAGATCCAATTGAAGAGATGGTCGTTTTAATTAACCGTTTAACCGGCGGTGATGTATTTAAAGTGTCAGAAATTTTCAGGAATAAAACTGACTTGAACTTCCTTAAACCTATGATGCAAAACCTCGATGAATATCGAAGAATTAAAGCATCGGCTCTCGGTGCAGATGGCATTATGGATGAGGACTTTAACCACATGTTAGAAACTACATCCGAGCAATTCAAACTCTTAAAAATCAATATGAAAGAGTTGGTGTTCCCTCATTTACATAAACCAATTGAGAAAATAAACGAATTATTGACGAAGATAAATAAACACCCAATTTTACAAAAAGGAATCTTCTCCGCAATTATCGGAACAATTGGTGTCGGATTAGTTCTCACAACTTTAGGAACAGCCACGATGCTTGTCGGAAAACTTGTTAAAGGATATGGTGCATTTTTAGGTTATGCAAGAGATTTAACTCCTGTATTAGTTCAGAATTCAATTAAATTACTTGAATTTTTAGGATTAAACACGACCGCTCACAACTTTACTTTTGGCAGAAAGATTATGGCATCAGGTAATCCGCTCGGCTTGGATATGAAAAACTTTTCATTCGGAAACGGTTTAATTGCAGACATTCGCCGTATCGATAAAAACTTAAAAGAGGGCATTATTAAAGGCTTTAAGGAACTGCCTGCAAATATATCAAAGTCAGGTGTTGCACTTAAAGATTGGACAGTTACTTCAATCAGGGCAATTCCTGCTAATTTTACAAGAGGTTTAATTGCGTTCAAAAACGGTTTTCTTGGCATACCGGGAATGATTAGTAAGGCAATTATGGCTTTCAGAGCATTTTCTGTTACTCTTCTAACTTCACCGATCGGGTGGATTGCTCTTGCAATTGGTGCGGTCGTATTTGTAATTTACAAGTATTGGAAACCTATAACGGCATTTTTCAGAGGTTTATGGAACGGATTAAAAGAGGGACTTCAACCTTTAATGCCTTTATTTAAAAGGTTAGCCGTTGCACTTGAACCTGTCCTGAAACCTATAAAAGCAATAATTAACTGGTTTAAGAAACTCATCAAGCCTGTTGAGGACACAGGTGGTAAAGCAGAATCAATGGGATTAAAGTTCGGAAAAGCGATCGCAAGTGTCATTGTAAAACTTGTCGAACTCGTAACCAAAGCGGCAGAGTTCGGCAGAAAAATCGGCGATATGCTCGCAGGAGGTATTATTTCTAAATTTGCAAAAGTCAAAGAAGCAATTGGAAAAATGACTCAAATTATAAGAGATCCCCTCCCACATTCTCCTGCCAAGACCGGCCCACTCAAAGATCTGAATAAATTAAAAATTATTGAAACTATTGTTTCAACAATGAAACCGGCTCCGCTTGTAAACGCAATGAATAAGAATTTAGGACTTATGATTGGAGGAATCAGAGGAAACATTGGAAGAGTCGGTATCGGAGGCGGTGCATCTTTTGTTGTTAATTATTCCCCAACAATATCAATGCCGTCAGGAACAACAAAGGATGAATTCTCACAACTTCTAAAAAGGCATAAAGACGAAGTTGTTGCGTTATTAAAAAGAGAATTTGAGCGGAAAGAGAGGTTGGCTTACTGATGTTTGCACAACTTGGCGATATTCAATTCGATTTAATAACATACTTTGACGGAATAAATTCAACCGTAACCTACAACTACGCAGAACACGAGCGAATAAACAACAAAACACTCTTACAGTTTATGGGCGAGAACCTGCAAGAGTTCACAATAAAACTGAACCTCCATTCATCTTTTTGTGTGCCGGAAGATGAAATCCTAAAAATAAGAACTGAAGCACAACTTGGAAAACCGCTCAAATTCATAAAAGGAAATGGCGAATATGTTGGAGCATTCGTTATCTCACAAATACAAAAAACAACAGAACAAACAAGTCCCGAAGGTGATTTAATTGCGATTCAGGTTGAACTCCAACTAAAAGAATACGCAGGGAAAATACCCGAAGACGAGGAAGAACAACAGGGATTAAAGAAAAAAGAATGACGGAATATTACTCATACATTACAAAAGACGGAGACAGGTGGGATTTAATCGCTAATAAGTTTTATAAAAATCCCTCAAAATATGAACCGATTATAAAAGCTAATCCCGATGTGCCTATCACTCCAATTTTAGATTCAGGAATACATTTAAGAATTCCTGTCTTGGAAAATTCAGAGACTATCAAATTTACATTACCCCCATGGAAAGAATAAATGCTAACACCAATTTTTAAATTAGAATACAACCATAAAAACATCACAGAAGACGTTTCGGATTATGTCGTAACGATTGAATATTCCGACTACGAACAGGGACAAAGTGATGAAATTACAATCACCTTTGAAGATACAGAGGGCTTATGGAATGGTGCTTGGATTCCATCTAAGGGTGATGCTCTTCGTTTGTATATCGGTTATGTCGGATCAAAATTATTAAATTGCGGAATATTTGAAATTGATGAGATTGAATATAATTCCCCACCTGACACCTTAATTGTAAAAGCACTTGCGACAGGGATTAAAAAGGCATTCCGACAGCCAAACTCTGTCGGATACGAGAATAAAACATTAAAACAAATCGCAAACGAAATCGCAAGAAAGCACGAATTAACTCTTGTCGGAGATATTGAGGACATTAAGGTTGAAAGAATCACTCAAAATCAAGAGAGGGATTTATCATTCCTGAAAAGGTTATCTGAGCAATATGGATATATTTTCAAAATTGCTGAAGATAAACTCGTCTTTTATAAATCTGAAAAGTTAATCTCTGCTGATTCAGCGAAAATTATCTATAAATCGGATTTATCAAGTATAAGGCTGACAGAAAAAACAAGCCACGCATATAAATCGGTTTCAGTTGCATATCGAAACCCAAAGACAGGCAAAGATGTAACAGCGACTGCTAAAAATCCGAATTGTGTCAAAGGTGATACTCTTAAACTCTCTGTCAGAGCAGAGAATAAACAACAGGCTCTTTTACAGGCAAAGGCGGCACTTGCTAAAGGTAACTACACCATTGAAGGCTCTTTATCAATGCCGGGAAATCCTTATTTAGTCGCAGGATTAAATGCTGAACTTAAAGATCTTGGTTATTTTTCAGGAAAATACCACATAACCGAAGCTCACCACATAATTGATAAAACTTCAGGGTATGCAACAAGTTTGGAGGTTAAATCGTGTTAAGGTTTGGAACTGTAACATCTATAAATCCTCTGACCGCAAGAGCAAGAGTCCAATTCGCAGAAGACGGAATGAATTCATATTGGCTCGCAGTCCTGCAAAATAAAACATTCAAAGACAAGTTTTATTCTATGCCGGCAGTTGGTGAACAAGTCGCTTGTCTTATGGATCAAAATTCAGAAGATGGAGTGATTTTAGGAGCAATTTATACAACTGAAGATACTCCTATTATTGAAACCGAAAAGCAAGTTTCCGCAAACTTTGAAGACGGCACTTTTGCGAATGTTGATAAAGAAACTCAAACCCTCACACTTTCATTCCCTAATATACATTTAATCGGAAATATTACTCACGAGGGAACACTTTCAAACACAGACGGAATAACATCTCAAACTGACATTACAGATAAAACATCATCAATGCAAGCAATGAGAGATATTTATAACGAACATAAGCACACAGGAAATCAGGGAAGTCCAACATCTGCACCTGATAAAGGAATGTAATGACAAACTTAAATGAAATAACTTATGTTGATTGGCAATGTAAACTCAACGGAATCGGCGGTGTCGCAGAGGGTGTTGAGGATATTAACCAATGCATCGCAATAATTTTACAAACTCAAAAAGGCTCTGATCCGCACAGACCAACATTCGGTTCAGACATCATCAAATATGTGGACTACCCGATAAATATAGCAAAAGCAAACATTATCAGAGAAACAATAGATGCAATTAATCTGTGGGAAACAAGAGTAAAAGTAAATAAAACAGAAGTTGAAATCAACGGCTCAACCATTCTCATAAAAGTTGAATGGACATTGGCTAAAGGCAAAACTTCAGGAGCTGTGGAGGTTACATTATGACAAAACTACCTGAGCCGAATTTTATTGATAGAGATCCCGATATTATTACAAAAGAATGGATTGAAAAGTTTGAAGAGAAATCCGGGAAAGTTTTACAACCTGCTCAAATTGAAAGGTTGATGATTGATGTCGGAGCATACAGAGAAACTGTTTTAAGAATGGAAATTCAAGAAACAGCCAAGAAAAACCTTTTAAGTTATGCACCTCTTGATATTCTCAAACACATTGGCGAGCCTTTAGGTGTTGAACAATTAGTTGCAAGCTGTTCTGTAACAACACTTAAATTTAGTCTTGAAAACGCACTCGACTTTGATTTTACAATTCAAAAAGGAACTGAAGTCGAAACAAAAGACGGACTGTTTGTATTTCAAACGAATCAAGATGTAATCATTTATGCAGGTAGCAAAGATGCGACCGTTAAGGCAACTTGTGAAACCGCAGGTGCGGCATCGAATAATTATATTCTCGGATCAATAAACAATTTAATTACGCCGTTGAGTTATATCTCAAAAGTTGAAAACACAACAATTTCATCGGGCGGTGCAGATGATGAGGAAGCTGACAATTTAAGAGATAGAATCAGACAAGCTCCCGAAAAATTCTCAAACGCAGGGAGTCGTGGTGCATATCGTTATCATACTTTATCAGCACATCAGTCAATAATTGATGTCGCTATAACTTCACCGTCTCCGGGCGTGGTTAATATTTACCCTTTAACTGACGATGGAAACCCATCACAGGAGGTTTTGGAAATTGTATTAAAATATTTGTCTGATGATAAAATAAGACCTTTAACAGATTATGTCCAAGTGCTATCCCCTGTAAAACACGATTTTAATATCAGAGCAACAATTTATTTATACAAAGATGCCGATGAAACGAGTGTTTTGACAACTATAAATTCAAAGTTGGCAGAATATAAAAAACAACTGTCTGCAAAACTTGGAAAAAGCGTTATTAAAACGCAAATAATATCCATTTTGAACAGCGTTTATGGAGTTTTCAAAGTCGTGGTTGATATACCTGATGACATAGAACTTCAGGAAAATGAATGGGCGAATTTAACTAATTTTGAAATAACGGTTGGAGGTTATGCTAATGAGTAAGTCTCTTGCACCAATAAATGACATTAATTTAAAAATATTTGATGAGATTTGCGAGGAACGATTCAAAAACATTGATTTGGAATGTATTTTAATCTCAATAATCGACAATGTTCCTGCCGATGCTCTGCCGCATTTAGCAGAACAATATCACATAACAGGGAATGAAGGTTGGATTCAGGCTTTAAGTGATACTGAAAAAAGAAACCTTATCAAATCATCAATAAAAATGCACCGTTATAAAGGTACAAAATTCGCTATTGAAGAGATTTTCAAAACCTTAAATATTGTCGGAAATGTTGAAGAGTGGTTTAACTACGGCGGACAACCATATTATTTCAAAGTAATTTTACAGATTTTTAACAGATCAATTAATGAGGAAACCGAAAACAAATTAATTGCTCTGATAAATGAATATAAAAACGAGAGATCTTGGCTTGAGGAAATTCAATTTCACCTCTCATCCAAAACCAAAATGCACGCATATTCTGCATTAGTCGAAGAAGAAACAATAACAGTAAATTCAAGAGGATCATAAATGGCTGACGAATTTTATTCATTAGTCACCGACATCGGTGCAATTAAACAATTAGAAAGTGTAAGAGACGGAGTCCCGTTTGATGTTTATGAAATCGCACTTGGGGACAGTAACGGAAGTTATTACACCCCTCAAACAGATCAAACTGCTCTTCGTAATGAAGTATGGCGAGGACTCATTGAAAAATGTGAATGGGTTGATAACAAATTTTATTGTGTAACAACAGTTCCTGCCTCCGTTGGTGGTTTTACAGTAAGAGAAGCAGGTGTCTTTGATTCAGATAATAATTTAATTGTAATAACAAAATTCCCTGAAACTACAAAACAAGATCCTGAAAGCGGAACTGTAAAACAATTAACTATAAGAATTGAATTAGAGTTATCTAATAAAGAACTTGCGGAGCTTGTAATTAATCCGAATATTCAATTAGTTACAAAAGACGAATTAACCGAAACTCTGACTGATATTGATAATACATATCAAAAAGTGGAAGAAAAAGGACAGCCTTTAGGTTATGCACCCCTTGATGAGAATAATAAAATCCCTCTTCCTTTTATTCCAAAACTTGATACAAAGAGCATTTTAACACCTTTCTGTTTGAACTCATGCCGGCTCGATGCAAAGGGAAATCCTGATTTATTATCCTGTGAGACTGTAAAAGTTGAAAAATACACAGCGAGTGGTCTTGGTGTTTTTTATACTGCTCTTGGCTACACATTTGAAAAAGACGGAATTGTTTATGCTAATACAGAACTGACAATTCCAAAAGGCACAATTGTTGCTGTTAATTCATCAACAAATTATATTGCATTCGGTGATATTGAAACATTATCTGAAGATGAAACAAATCCACATCATTATTCAGCCACCAATATTGGCGATTTTTATATTCAAAACACTCTCGCAGTTGGTGTTCAATGTTTCTCTGATCCGGGATTTACAAATTTAATCGGTGTTGTTACATACCTGAATCTTACAAAAATATGTATAAGCCAAGATGAAACTTATACATATAACGGGCATACAACAACACATATTTATATAACTGCTCATGCACCATTTACTTATACAACAGCACAAAGTAAAACCCACGAGGTTGAAGAAGATCTGATTTTGGATGTGGTCGACTTGTGTCCTGAAGCAGGTCAAACTAAAAACTTTAATTTGTTTGTGGTGAATGAGGATGACGGATATTCACTTGTTGCTTTATCAAACACAATATTTACACAAATGCTTGAGCCTGATAATCAGCAGATAAATGATATATGGTTTAAGGTGCTTGAGCCGTTGGCAAGTTATATCTATCTGTTAAATATATGGCAAGAAACAAATCTTGTCCCCGTAGGCGTGTTCTCTCTTGAGGGAGGCGAAAACTAAAAATTAAAAGGAGCGAAAAATGGAAACTAAATTTTATTACAGTTATAACGCAGAGGGTAATGCGTTTGTCGGTAAATATCCGGCATTAAAAAACCCAAGAAGACAAACAGAGTATTTATTACCTGCTATGGCTACATTTAAAGAACCCCCGATCACAAAAGATAATGAAGTCGCAATTTGGAACGGAAACGATTGGGAAATTGAATCAGACTTCAGAGGTCAAACTCAAATCAATATTGAGACTCGTGAGGTTTCAAAGATTGATTATATTGGAGATGTTAAATCAGGCTTTCAAAAAGTAACAGAGGAAATTGCAAACGATATTCTTCAGTTCCCTGATAAGTATAAACAAATTGATAATCAACTTGTCGATATTTCAGGCACAGAAGAATATAAGCAATACCTTCACGAAAAAGAAATAGCCGAGAGAAAATCTCAAATTGAATCTGAACTTTTGGAACTTGATTCAAAGAGAATTCGTGCCATCTGTGAGCCATCAATAAAAGATGAATCAACAGGTGAAACTTGGCTTGATTACTACAACAACCAAGTCGCAGTTTTAAGAGAAGAGTTAAAGAACTTATAAGGAATGAACATTGAAAAAAATCGGCACATTGAAAACCCCAACCATAAATCAAAATGGCTACCATAAAAACATTCTGACTAAAGAGAGAATTGGAACATTATTTATTTATCCGACAGATTACACCCCTGATGACTGTTTATCTTGTGACGGGTATTCTCTTTTGATTATTGATTACGAGGATTTATACAAAGTTATTGGAAAACAATTTAACCAAGAAAACGATCTTGAAAATACATTCAGAATACCTGATTACAATATCACAGGCAGATTCTTGCAACCAAACAGTAATGTTGGTGTTCAGATTGATGCAGGCTTACCAAATATTACTGCTACTTTTGGAGTCTTGAGCGGTCCTCAAGGAAGTCCATCATTTAGCGGTGCTGTTTATAATGCAGGAGCTTTTGGCTCTGGTGTATCTCATAATAATGCAGCACACCACAGATCTGTTTCATACGCTCTTGATGCTTCCCGTTCATCAGCAATTTATGGCAAATCTGCTACAGTTCAACCTAACTCTCAAACAGTCCGTATCTGCATCAAATACAAATAGGAAAATATATGAAAATATCAAACCTAATTACAAATGAAGTTAATCAAAATGAATATCACTTCAATAAATTAACAAGAAATAAGATCGGGATTTTATATGTCGCTCCTGTGAATATAGTTCCCGAAGACTGTCTTGCGTGCGATGGTTATGTATTAAAAATCATTGATTACAAAAAACTTCATTCTGTAATTGGGAACTATTTCAACACAGGTGAAGAAGCCGAAGATGAATTCAGAATCCCTGATTACAATATCACAGGTAGATTTTTACAACCAAGTAAAAATGTCGGGATTTCAATAAATGCAGGACTACCTAATATTACAGGAAAAATTGATGCAAGTAATACTAATGCAAATGCCGAAGCTTTTGGTGAAACATATCCTGATCAAATTACAGGTGCTTTTGAAGGCATTTGGGGATATCAATCAGCTTTGCCCGATGCACAAGGCGGAACAATGTTAAGAGGTTTTGATTTTGATGCATCTCGCTGTAATACGATTTA
>UMLR01029564.1_pt1 | contig 30063 bp, 25 predicted proteins | sample 1966741 | NCBI WGS metagenome assembly UMLR01 (sample SAMEA4836207, study PRJEB28245) | human gut metagenome | biome: gut microbiome; material: fecal sample | place: Denmark | collected 2008 | reverse complement strand
CCCTGCCACACTGTAAATGGAAGATACTTCCAGACTCTCTTCCATTGTCAGGGACGGCAGAATACCCGGCATACATTTTGCAAGCAGCGATTTCCCGGCTCCGGGCGGTCCCATCATCAGAAAATGATGTCTTCCGCCGGCCGCAATCTCTGCGGCTCTCCTCACTGCACTCTGACCGTGAATATCTGCAAAATCAGGAATTTCTGTTTCTTCTATATTATATACATCTTTTTTGATTTTCCCGGGGATTGTGCCTTTCTGAAGATAGTGCAATACTTCTTTTAAGGTACTTACTCCGACAATGTGAATATCCGATACCATTTCTCCTTCTGTGCGGTTTCTCTCCGGCAGGATACAGGTATGACATCCGTTTTTTTTTGCCAGCTGAACAATGGGCAACGCCCCTTTGATCCCTTTGACTGCTCCATTTAATCCCAGCTCACCTGCCACCAGGACACCTTTTAAAGTCTCCATGGGCAAAAGCTGGTACGCTGCAAGAATGGCAAGTGCTACCGGAAGATCATAGCTGCTGCCGTCTTTATGTATGTCTGCCGGAGAGAGATTGACTGTGATTCTTTTCGGACGAAGCTGGATTCCGCTGTTGCGAAATGCTGTCATAACCCGATCCTGTGCTTCTTTTACTTTCGCTGACAGATCTCCCACCATGGAAAATCCCGGAAGCCCTTCACTGACATCTGCTTCTACAAAAATCGGCAGACCCTGGATTCCGCAGATGGCTGCGGATAAGACTCTGCTGAACATATTCTTTTCTCCTTTGATTCGTTGTGATAATGTGCCGAAATGGCGGAAATAATGATAGATTGTTTCCAGTTTATCATATTTTCTTTTAAAATGCAACACTTTCTTTTTAAACGTTACAGATTATTGTTTTCATTTTCTTCCATATAAATAACAGAAAGGTTCGAAAGCATTTTTTTTGTTTTCAGACAGACTGCCGCCTGAAAATCTTCTCCGTCCAGAAAGAAAAAATGATACACTTCCTCATAGGTCTTTCCATCGAGTACTTCGGAAAGATCCAGATTCGAAAGCTTCTGCCGGATGCCTGTTCCGATGCATTTCAGATAACTTTCTTTTGCCGTCCAGATTTTGCTGAAGTATCTGATCTGCACGGCAGGATCTTCGATTGCGAGTAACATCTTTTTTTCATTTTCATGGCATACCGCACGGATCAGACGTTCCGTCGGATGGATCAGACGTTCTATGTCCACGCCAAGCGGTGTTTCTGCGATCCCGCATAAAATGCCGGCATCCGCATGACTGTAATTAAAACAAATCTCCGGGTATTCCGGAAAGTAAGGCTTTCCGTAGATTCCTTTTCCAATAGCCGGCAATTCCTTTAACGAATATTCTTTTCTGATGCCGTAAAGGAGTACTCTTTTTGCCATATTGCTCTGTATTTTATGCCGTGCGGCACTTTTTTCCATTCTTTCTTTTGTTCTCATAAGATAGATCACGTTCTTTTCCTCCTTCGCACAGTGTAACACGCTTTTTTTTTCCTGTCATCTGCTTTCGCGTATGCCTGTTTTTCCTTTTTCCCGAAAACAGGAACGCAGTTTGCTCAGGGCATTTTTCTCAATCCTGGAGACATACGATCTGGAAATACCAAGTTTCTGTGCAATTTCCCGCTGTGTTGTTTCCTTCTGTCCAAGGATCCCATAACGCAGACTCAGTATCTGTCGCTCCCTTTCATTTAACTGTGCCATATAATGATACATTTCACGGATTTCCTGCTTTTTATTGATCATCTCTGCCAGGTCTGTATTTTTTCCTTCCACGATATCTACCAGGCAGATTTCATTTCCTTCTTTATCCATACCGATCGGTTCGTAGAGAGAGACTTCTTTTGAAGTCTTCTTTTTTAACCGCAGCATCATCAGCAGTTCATTGTCAATGCATCTTGCCGCATAGGCCGCCAGTCTGTTGTTTTTCGTATGATCAAAGGTCAGAACTGCCTTGATAAGGCCAACCGTCCCTATGGATATCAGATCATCTGCATCTTCATCCGGATGCTGATACTTTTTAGCCACATGGGCAACCAGCCTCAGATTACGTTCAATGAGAATCTGCTTTGCCTCCTCGTCGCCTTCTTTATACTTCTGGAGATAGTATTTTTCTTCTTTGACGGTAAGTGGTTTTGGAAATGTCTTCAAAGAAAAACCTCGAAGCAGATTTATATTATCATATGCTAATTTTCTTTTTGCTGTGCCTTTCCACTTTTTTCTTTTTTAATCCTGTGCTATACTGACAGAAAAGATATTGAGATCAAAAGGTCTTTTGACCCTGGCATCACAGAAAGTAAAGTTTTCACGATCACAAAGGAGATTCTTATGGCCGCACTTTTTCTTGCACCCGTTTATCTTGCGGTGTGCTTTTATGTTTTAAACTGGATGTTAAAATGGATGGCCGTCTGCAATAATATTTTTGCTCTGGCTGCTTTCCGCTATGGATTTTCTGCCCTGTACATTCTGACAGCTACCACTTTGCTGTCTTCTTTTCTGATCAAAAAGCCGGATGGACTGCATCGGACTTTAAAACACATCAGCAATCTGTGGCTGGGCACATTTCTCTATGCCCTGATCGGTATCGGCATTGCAGATTTCATCCGCATCCTGCTCTATTTTTCTCCGCTTGCCGATGCTTCCTGGTTTCATTCCAGACTGATGTTTGCAGCCACCGGCTTTTTTACCGGCGTTCTGATCCTTTTTTTCAGTTTTTATGGATTTTTTCATGCCAAAAAACTCTACACAACAACCTGGAATATCTCCTCTGCCAAAAGCTGCAGCGGACATGACACTCTGAAGATTGCCCTGATCGCCGATCTGCATTTGGGCTATAACACAGACGAAATTTTTCTGAAACGCCTTGTAAAACGGATCAACAAACTGCAGCCGGATCTGATCATCGTGGCAGGGGATACGTTTGACAATGATTTTCATGCGATAAAACATCCTCAAAAATGTGCATCCATTTTATCCGCTCTGAAAAGCACGTACGGAACTTACTGCTGCTATGGAAATCACGATCTGGACGAGGCGATTCTCGCCGGTTTTACTTTCGGAGGACAGAAAGAAAATGCCGATGAACGGTTTGAGCAGTTTTTTCACGATGCCGGCATGACTCTGCTGGATGACGAAGTCCGTCTGATCGAGAACCACTTCTATCTAATCGGAAGAAAAGATCCTGCACGCTGCAAAAAACTGATTTCCGAAAAAGAACGCTTAACTCCGAATCAGCTTACACAACATCTGGACAAGTCCAAACCGATCCTGATCATCGACCATCAGCCAAAAGAACTTTCGCTTCTTGCGGATGCCGGTGCTGATCTGATCCTTGGCGGTCATACACACAACGGGCAGCTTTTCCCCGGCAATCTGCTCCTGCCGCTGATGTGGGAGAATCCTTACGGTCTTCTGAAAAAAGGAAATGCCTACAGTGTTGTTACCTCAGGTGCCGGTGTATGGGGACCGAATATGCGTCTTGGAACAAAAAGTGAAATCTGTCTTGTAAAAATGCAGTTCCATTCTTGAACAGTTCTTCTTTAAGACAAATTTTCACCGATTTTATATGGTAATTGTGAAATCTTTTCACAGTTGCCATATTTTTTATTTTAGGTATGGTCATTTTTACCTGTTAGTGTTAAAATTGTAACACACGTTTGTACATCAGAAACAAATTTGCCCTTTTCAAGTCGAACGCATATGAGTTCTGGCATATTTGCACTCTGTATGCTACAACGTCTGCAACCAAAGATTCTATATTCATTCAAAGGAGAGTTCTATGAAAAAGAGAATGAAACAATTGATGGCCGTTATGCTGTCAGTTGCCCTGTGCGTTCCGGCAATCCCGGGTGCATATGGATACGCTGCCACTTCCGGCACGACCTTCACACAGGAAGAGGAAATTGCCCTTTCCGGACTTGGTTCCGAAAGAAGTACCCTTTTTAATGATGGATGGAAATTTTCCCTTTCTGATCCTTCCGGTGCAGAAAGCACCTCTTTCAATGACGGTTCCTGGGATGCCGTAACCCTTCCGCACGATTTCAGCATCAGCCAGAATTTCACAACATCCGGCGAAGCAGAAAGCGGATTCTTACCGGGCGGAACCGGATGGTACCGTAAAAGCTTTACCGTACCTTCAGGATGCGACGGAAAGTCTGTTATCCTGAGTTTTGACGGCGTTTATCAGAATGCCTATGTCTATGTCAACGGCAAACAGGTTGGTGAAAACCACTACGGATACACCTCTTTTGCTTTTGATATCAGCAAATATCTGGTATGCGACGGTCTCACAGACAACGTGATCGCTGTCAAAGTTGTCAACAAACTTCCTTCCAGCCGCTGGTATTCCGGAAGCGGTATCTACCGTGATGTAAAACTGATCGTTGCCGATCAAATCCATGTAAGCCAGAACGGCACACAGATCACAACCCCGGATATCGAAAATGGTGTCGGAACCGTTTCTGCAAAAGTAAAGGTTGCAAACAGTGGAACCTCTTCTGCAAACATCACTGTCCGCAATACCGTTTACGACAAAAAAGGCCAGAAAGTTTCAGAATCTGCCGAAACTACTCTGACGGTTGAAGCCGGTTCTTCTGCGGAAGCTTCTACAAACAACGTTGTCACCAATCCGTCCCTCTGGTCTTTGGATGATCCGACGCAGTACTATGTACGCACAGAGATTCTTTCCGGCGGCAATGTGATCGATACTTATGATACCGCATTTGGCTTCCGCTGGTATAAATTTACAAAAAACACAGGATTTTCTTTAAATGGTAAAAATGTAAAACTGAACGGTGTGTGCATGCATCACGATCAGGGAGCTCTCGGCTCTGCTGCCTACTACGATGCCATGTATCGCCAGATTTCCATTCTGAAAGATATGGGCGTGAACCTGATCCGTGCTACACACAATCCGTATGACGAAGATTTCATCGATATCTGCGATGAACTTGGTATCCTTGTGATCGAAGAAGCTTTTGACGGATGGGAACTTGCAAAGAACGGAAACAGCAACGATTTCTCCGTTTACTTTAACAAGACTCTGACCGGTGACAATGAGATCCTGGACGGTGACACTTCCATGACCTGGGCAGAATTTGCCATCAAATCCATGGTAAAACGTGACCGCAACGATCCTTCTGTGATCCTCTGGTCTCTTGGCAATGAGATTGACGAGGGATGTTCCGGAAGTACTGCAAACTATCCGACCATCGCCGAGAACCTGATCAATTGGATCAAAGAAGTAGATACGCAGCATCCGGCGACTCTCGGAAGCAACCGCAAAACAACGAGCGGAAATATTGCCGGTGCCATGGCTAAAGTTGTTGCAAGCGGCGGTATTGCCGGTTACAATTACGCAAGCAGCGGCGATCTTGACCGTCTTGCAGACTATAACGGCGGCGTGATCCTGGCAAGTGAGACTTCTTCAGCTACCAACAGCCGCGGTATCTATGTTTCTACCGCAAACAACCAGAACGTAGACGGCAAACTCCATCTGACATCTTATGATACTTCCAAAGTAGGCTGGGGTAAAACAGCCCATGACTCTATCTGGGATACCGTAACGAAAGATAAAGTTGCCGGCGAATGTGTATGGACCGGTTTTGACTACATCGGTGAACCGACTCCTTGGAACGGTACCGGCACTGGTTCCGTATCCGGCGGCAATCCTTATCCGAACAGCAGCTACTTCGGCATCGTTGAAACAACCGGTTTCCCAAAAGATACTTACTATCTGTATCGAAGCCAGTGGAAACAGGATGACACGACCCTTCATCTTGTAACTGCATGGGACAGCGACAATATGATCAACAAGAACGGCAAAACTCCGGTATGGGTTTACTCCAATGCTGCAAAAGTGGAACTTTACCGCAATGGCAAAAAAGTCGGTACTGCAACACGTAAAGTCAACACAACCGCAGCAGGTCATAAATATTATACCTACACAACACAGTCCGATGACAGCAGCGTATGTACAACTGGGTCCGGAACAAATTCCACATCTTTGTACAGTGTATTCAACGTAGCTTACGAAAAGGGAACGATCTCTGCAAAAGCTTACGATGAATCTGGCAAAGAGATCACAGAGGTGAACGGAACTTCTTCTGTCAGCACACCGGACGCACCGGCAAAGCTTGCTGTAAGCAAAGATAAAGAAACGATCACTGCCGACGGCAGCAGCCTGTCTTACATCACAGTAGATGTCACCGATGCAAACGGAAATCTGGACACAACTGCAACAAACAACATCCGCTTCACTCTGACCGGCGACGGTGAGATCGTTGGTGTTGACAACGGTGACCAGGCAACAGTAAGCAAATATCAGCAGGCTTCTGTCCTCACTGGCACAACTTCCGCAAACATCAATGCCTATGCCGGAAAAGCTCTGGTGATCGTACGTTCTACAAACAAAGCCGGAAACTTTACCGTAAAAGCAGAATCCGACAGTCTGACCGGCGGTGAAGCTACCGTAACAACCGTCAGTGCTTCGGATGGCAGCAACACTTCCATGACAAGCTACCGTATGACAAAACATCTGTATGCACCGGTCGGATCTTCTGACATTGAGCTTCCTGCAAGTGTGACTGCTTCTTATGCAGACGGAACAACAAAAACCTGCAAGATCACATGGGGCACCTATGACAAAGCAGTTTTGAAAACAGCAGGTTCTTTCCGTATTGAAGGTTCCTTCACAGACGGAACAGAAACCGTAGATGTTTACATAACCGCACATATTTACGGCAAGATCAAAGTTGCAGAAAATTATTCCTGCATCACAAAACCAAATACCATTCCGGAACTTCCAAAAACTGCCATGACTTACTACGCAGACGGAACTGCTTTTGAAGCACGCGAGATTACCTGGGATATGAACGGTGTCACCGCAGATACTTTCAAAAATATTGGTGACATTGTAACCATCAACGGCAAGGTTTCTGCTTTTGGTGAGACCTACCCGATCACTGCAAGCGTACGTGTTGCAGAACCGGTGGTTGACAAACACGATAACGTGGCAACTGCTGCCCTGCATCTGACTGACAACGGACCATACAATGATACACTGACAGCCATCATTGACGGAAATCGTTCTGACAATGGTTACAGCGACTCCCGCTGGAGTACCTGGGGCAAGCGAAACGATTCCACACACGGCGATGCTGTGATCACCATGGACTGGGCAACTGCGGTTGCTACCAACCAGATCAACCTGTTCTATTTCTATCAGCCAGCCACCGATTCTCTCTCTACACTGCCGACAAAGGTAAAATTTGAATATACACTGAGCAGTGGTTATGAAAACGGCGAAATTGTTTCCAATGACTGGAAAGAAATCACACCGGTCGGTGAACCGGAAGAGATCAATGATTCTTCTCTGCATCAGTGGACCAAAGGTCTGAGCTACAAATTTGCAGAAACGATCAACCCGATCGCAATCCGCATCACCTTCAGCTATACCGGTTACATCGGTCTGAATGAATGTGAGGTGATGAGTCCTAGCACTTCCTACTATGCAAAGACAAGTGCAGATCTGAGTGCGATCAAGATCGGCAATACCGAGCTTACTCCGGGAACCGATAACAGCTTCGAGATCGAAGAAACTTCCTTTGACGGACTGAGCTTCACCAATCCGGAAAATGCTTCCGTCACCGTTATCCCGGTAAGCAACCGCGAAATCAAAATTGTTTCCGTAGCTGAAGACGGAAAGAGTCGCAGAACTTATTCTGTTGTTCTGAAAAATGTACCGCTGATCCCGGAGGAAACGGAAACTCCGGACTCTCCGAAAGAAACCGAAACTCCGGATACAAAAGAAACAGAGACTCCAAACACCAAACCTGAAACACCTTCTACGGACAAACCGCAGACACCTTCCACTCCAGCTCTCAAAAAAGGTGACACCTTTAAGGTTAAAAACATCCAGTACAAAGTCCTGAATGTTTCCAAAAAGACGGTAGCCGTTGTCAAGGGAACAGACAGAAAACCGGGTAAAGTAACAAAAGTAACGATTCCAAACACTGTAAAAGATGCTGCAGGCAAAACCACCTTTACGGTAACTCAGATCCAGGCAAATGCATTTAAAAACTACAAAAATTTGAAATCTGTCATTATCGGAAAGAATGTTACGTCCATTGGCAAAAACAGCTTCTACGGATGCCAGAAACTTAAAAAAGTAACTTTCAAGGGAACTTCTGTAAAAACGATTAAATCCAAAGCCTTCAAAAAGACGGCTTCCAAAGTGACCGTAAGTGTTCCAAAGAGCATCCGGAACAATAAGAAAAAAGCGGCTGCTTTCCAGAAGAAGCTGACCAAGAGTGGCATGAGCAAAAAACTGAAACTGAAATAAGAAAGTTTGATCATCACACACAAAAAAGATGCGAGTCCATTGCGGATTCGCATCTTTTGGTTTATAAAGGACTATTTTCTTTCATTTAATTGTTTTCTCATCTAAAGCTTTTTGGCTCATCTTATTCTTTTCTTCTTAAAATATCATATGCTTCCGCTCTTCCGCCTTCCAGCTCCACATGCAGGATCTGTTTGGAATGCGGTGCACTTTCCTGTTCTTCACCGTCCTCATTGAGGATCCTCTTTACTGTAACCTCTACATTCTGACCGTCCGGTTTCATGATTTCAATCTGTTCACCGACACTGAATTTATTTCTCTGCTCAATGCGACAGCGACCTTCTGCATCGACTTCCCCGACGATACCAAGATAGGTATATTCTTTCACGTAAGTATTGTTATCGTATATCTGCGTGTTCTCATCCGATCTTCCATAAAAGAAACCGGTCGTGAACTGGCGGTAGGTACAGCTTGCAATCTGTGTGCGGTACCACGGCATATGCTCTTCATAAAGTTTTGGATCTTCCAGATAATCATCGATCGCTTTGCGATACGTTCTCGCAACCGTTGCCACATAGAGGGCCGTTTTCATTCTGCCTTCGATCTTAAAGCTGTCAATCCCCGCATCAAGCAGATCCGGGATATGTTCGATCATGCAAAGATCCTTGGAATTAAAAATATAGGTGCCTCTTTCATTTTCATAAACCGGAAGATACTCACCCGGTCGTTTCTCTTCCACAACTGCATATTTCCAGCGACACGGATGCGTACAGGCTCCCTGGTTGGCATCTCTGCCTGTAAAATAACTGCTGAGCAGACATCTTCCGGAATAAGAAATGCACATAGCTCCATGCACAAAGGTCTCAATCTCCAGATCCTCCGGAATGTTTGCACGGATCTCTTTGATCTCCTGCATGGAAAGTTCCCTTGCAGAAACCACTCGCTTCGCTCCCAGTGTATGCCAGAAATGATAGGTGGCATAGTTTGTGTTATTCGCCTGGGTACTGATATGGCGTTCGATTTCCGGACAGATACGTTTTGCGATCTCAAACACCCCCGGATCGGCAATGATCAGTGCGTCCGGTTTCACTTCTTTTAATTCTCTGAAATATTCCTCAACGCCCTCCAGATCCCGGTTGTGTGCCAGGATATTGGCTGTCACGTAAACTTTCACGCCATGCTCATGGGCAAAGGCAATGCCCTCTTTCATATCTTCCATCGAAAAATTCTTGGCTTTTGCACGCAGTCCAAATGCTTCGCCGCCAATGTAAACGGCATCCGCTCCAAAGATGACCGCCGTCTTTAATACTTCCAGGCTGCTTGCCGGCACCAGCAATTCCGGTTTCCTCATCGTTCTTCCTCCCATTTATCTATTCCTTTATTTTCACGCTGAGTGTTGCTCCATCCCCGATCGGCACAATGCTGGTCATCAGATGCTCATTGTGTTTCAGTTCATAGAGATACTCCCGCATCCGTTTGTATATTGTCCTGTTTCTTCGCTCTACTGCATAATGGGACTCGATAATGTCACCATCCTGCAGCACATTATCCGAGATCAGGATGCCGCCGACTTTCAGCAGACGCATCACATCCGGCAGAAAATGAATATACTGCCCTTTTGCAGCGTCCATAAAGATAAAATCATAAGAACCCTCAAGTTCTGCAAGAATCTCTGTGGCATCCCCTTCCAGAAAACGGATCTGTGACTCCTTCCCGGCTTTTCTGAAATTTTCTTTTGCGATCGGAATGCGTTTTTCATACTTTTCAATTGTTGTGATTTTGGCTTCTTTTGGTGCATATTCACAGAACAGCAGTGTGGAAAATCCAACTGCTGTCCCTACTTCCAATATATTGACCGGACGCTGCATCTGCAGCAGCACCTTGAGAAAGCTCTGCATTTCTCTTCGTATGATCGGCACATGATCTTCCAGTGCTTTTACCTCAAGCTCCGTCAGGAACGGGGTATTTCCCGTATCCAGGGAGTTGATAAAAGCTGTCATTCTTTCATCTACTATCATATCGTTACTCCGTCTCAGTCTCTTTTTCATCCGCCCGGCTCAGTACTCTCAGCATCTCTTCTGCTGTCTGTGAGGTGTTCAGTACATAGCTTCCGGGCTCAATTTCTCCTTTATATTCAGAAAGCATATATTGAATGCGAAAAACATTCTTATCTTTGATCAGTTTCTTCTCTTCCAGAAGCTTTGCGATTTCACCAAAGGACATATCTTTGGTGATCGTAACTGCTACCTTTTTTCCGGGAGCCTCACTCATCGCTTCCTGTGCAAATATCTGATATCCGAATGTGTAGGCCTGTCTGCCGGTAAAAATCAGAACAAGCACAAGAACCGCCAGCAATACGATTTTCACGGCAATGCCGACTGCAATTGATTTTGCACTGTTCTCTTTCATGCACCCTCTCCTGTCTTACCAGTACATTAATCCTGCAAGGAACAGTACTAGTCCGTTTCTATGATATCTGCAAAATTTTCAATTTCCATATCCACAGATGTCAGTATCTCATCCGCACATCTCTGAATGATCCTGCATATCTGAAGCTCCGCTGCCAGATACTCCTGTATAACCGGATTCTTCCGCATATCTTCGTATTCCCGCTCCAGATTCTGCACATCATCAAACAGATCGTAAGCATTGCTTCCATTCTGAAGCAGATAATTCTTTTTGCGGAACTCATCCAGCCTCTGTCGAAGCTGCGGCTCTTCGGATACTTTTCTGCTCACTTCCCGAAACGCTTTGTACGCTTCGCTTCCGCGAAGTGCAGCCGAAAGCTGCACCGTATATTCCTTTATTTCATCCATTTTCTATCAGCCCCATCATACTTCCATAATGATCGGCAGGATCATCGGGCTTCTCTTTGTTCTCTTCCAGAGGAACTCGCTTAAGCTGTCACGGATTGCTGTCTTTAAACGTCCCCAGTCGGTCACTCTTCGATCCATGCAGTCCTCAATAGCTTCTTCTACCACATGTTTTGCTTCATCCATCAGTCCTTCGGATTCTCTGACGTATACAAATCCTCTGGATACAATATCCGGACCTGCAAGAACTTGATTGCTGTATTTTTCAAGCGTCAGTACCACGATCAGAATACCGTCCTCCGCCAGATGCTGTCTGTCGCGAAGAACGATATTTCCGACATCACCAACACCCAGTCCGTCTACCAGGATCGCTCCGGTCTGTACACGGTCTACAACCTGTGCTTTTTCTTCATCTAACTCCAGAACATCTCCTGAGGACAACAGGAAAATATTATCCTTTGGAATACCAAGACTCTCCGCAACCTGTGCCTGTGCTTTCAGATGACGGTATTCACCATGCACCGGAATCGCATATTTCGGATGAACCAGAGAATAGATCAGCTTGATCTCTTCCTGACATGCATGGCCGGATACGTGGGCATCCTGGAAAATAACATCCGCCCCTTTCATCGAAAGCTCATTGATCACTCGGGAAACTGCTTTTTCATTTCCCGGGATCGGGTTGGAGCTGAAAATAACGGTATCGCCCGGCTTGATCTGCACTTTACGATGCATGTTGGATGCCATACGGGAAAGTGCCGCCATGGACTCGCCCTGGCTTCCGGTTGTGATCAGCACCATTTGCTCATCCGGATAATTCTTCATCTGATCCAACTCGATCAGGGTATTCTCCGGCACGTTCAGATAGCCAAGCTCTGCCGCTGTGCTGATAACATTGACCATACTGCGACCCTCTACCACACATTTGCGTCCATATTTATAGGCAGAATTGATGATCTGCTGTACACGGTCCACATTGGATGCAAACGTTGCAATGATGATCCTTGTATTTTTATGCTCTGCGAAAATATTATCAAACGTCTTACCAACGGTACGCTCGGACATCGTAAATCCTTTTCGTTCTGCATTGGTACTATCGCACATCAGTGCCAGCACACCCTTTTTGCCGATTTCTCCAAAACGCTGCAGATCGATCGCATCTCCGAATACCGGAGTGTAATCCACTTTAAAGTCACCGGTGTGCACCACGATACCTGCCGGTGAATAAATTGCAAGTGCAGAAGCATCTGCAATACTGTGGTTTGTCTTGATAAACTCAATGCGGAATTTCCCAAGATTGATCGACTGTCCGTGCTTTACGACTTTTCTCTTTACGGACTTCAGAAGATTATGCTCTTTGAGCTTATGCTCGATCAGTGCGATCGTAAGTCTTGTCGCATAGACCGGAACATTCAGTTCTTTTAATACATATGGCAATGCTCCGATATGATCCTCATGACCATGTGTAATGACAAAACCTTTTACTTTATGTGCATTGTTTTTCAGGTATGTGATATCCGGTATCACAAGGTCGATCCCCAGCATATCGTCCTCAGGAAAGGACAGCCCACAGTCAACCACAACAATACTGTCTTCGAATTCGAAGGCAGTAATGTTCATGCCGATCTGTTCCAGACCGCCCAAAGGAATGATCCTCAATTTCGAATTGTTAATATTTTTCAAAAATTTTTACCTCCTGTTTCTTTTCCGTTCAGGCTCTTTATTCAAATTCAATATCATCCAGCATTTCCTGGAAGATTTTTGAAACTGCCTCTAATTCATCATCGTCATCCACGATCTCATATAACGCTTCATCATCACCTGGCTTTGACAGATCTTTCAGGATCAGTGCTTCTGCCTCATCGTCCTCAGAATCCGTTACCAGAATATAGCTGATGCCGCCAAGTACTGTCTGTTCCAGTACATAAAACTCAACTATCTGATCGTCCGCCAGTGTAAATGTAATTTTCTCCATAATAAACCTGTTGCAGCCCTGCTTCAAATCACTCTGGCTGCGTCCTTTCCCTTTTCATTCCTTCATGATCTAAATAACCCTGAAGAATATAGACAGCTGCAAGTTTGTCCACATACTTCTTACGGTCCTCTCTTCGCACGCCGCTCTCCATCATCGTCCGATGTGCCTCTACTGTGGTCAGTCTCTCATCCCACATCACAACCGGCAGACCGGTACGCTTCTCCAGCATTTTCTGAAATTCCAGAGATTTTTCCGCACGGTCTCCCACGGTATTGTTCATATTTTTCGGGTATCCAAGCACCAGGATCCCGACATCATACTCTGCGATCAGTTCTTCGATCCGTGCCAGCGTCTTCCTCAGTTTGTTCTCCTGAGTCCTGCGGATGATCTCCACGCCCTGTGCAGTAATCCCAAGCCCGTCACTGACTGCGACTCCAACCGTCTTGGAGCCGTAATCCAGTCCGAGTGCTCTTTTCTTTACTTCTGTTCCCATGTTCTGTTTTTAATATACTCCTTCAGAAGTTCTTCTACCAGCTCATCACGTTCCACTTTCATGATCATGCTTCTTGCATTTTTATAACTGGTGATATAAGTAGGATCGCCTGACATAATGTAGCCTACAATCTGGTTCACCGGATTATAGCCCTTTTCTGCCATTGCGTCATAAACAGTATCCAGGATCTCTTTTACGCGATATTCCGGATCTGTATTTACTTTGAAATATTGTGTATTACTGATATTTGCCATTCTTTTCACGTCCTTACCGTACAAACTATACTTCTATTCTAATATAACTGTCTGAAAAATTCAATTGTTTTTTGTAATTAATGCTTCTTCGCGTGATTTTTATAATGGCTTTGAAAACAATCCGCTGCTCAGGACCGAGCTTTTGTGCACAGCAGACAGTCCTGACAGCGTTCTTTTCCTGCCTTTACCAAAAGAATCTGATTGTCTAAATTTTCCGTCGTCTCCATCAACATGCGAATATACTCCATGGTATGGCCGGATGCATAAACCTTCCCGTCAATCGTCACGCTTTCTTCAAAGAGTACTTTTGTGACGGTTTCGCTGATTTTTTCTTCAAATCGCTGCTTCCGCACCTTGCCGTCTGCGATCAGGATCGCACTTCTTCTGTGTGCCACATCGGACGGCACCTGATTTTCCATGACGGCTGCTTTCGTTCCTTTTCTTCTGGAATACTGGAAAATATGCGTTTCATAAAAATCTACTTTATTTAAGAAATCTCTGGTGATTGCAAACTCTTCCTCGGTTTCTCCCGGAAATCCGACGATCACATCGGTCGTCAGGGCCGGATGTTTAAAGTACTTGCGGATCAGTATGCATTTTTCATAGTATTCTCCTGATGTGTATCTTCGATTCATTCTTTTTAAAGTTGCATCACATCCACTCTGCAGGGAAAGGTGGAAGTGCGGGCAGAATTTCGGAAGAGCAGAAAGTGTTTTCACAAAATCTTCTGTAATGATACCCGGTTCCAGTGACCCAAGGCGAATACGCTCGACCCCCGCAACCTCATGCACTGCAAGGATCAGTTCCTGCAGTGTGCTGCCATGATCGATCCCGTAAGAACTCAAATGGATACCGGTAAGAACCACCTCTTTGCATCCATTGCCTGCCAGCGTTTTTACTTCCTCTACGACCTCTTCTTTTCTGCGGCTGCGTACACGACCTCTCGCATAGGGAATGATGCAGTAGCTGCAGAACTGATTACAGCCATCCTGTACTTTCAGATAGGCTCTGGTGTGTTCCACCGTTTTTTCCAGAGACAGTTTCTCATACTCTTTTGTGTGATTGATATCGATCAGAGATTCCTGCACGGCACTGCGTTCATAATGTTCCAGAATACTGACCAGATCTTTTTTGCGGTTATTTCCGATAATAATGTCGATTGCAGAGTCTTCTTCCAGCTCAGTTCCTGCTGCCTGCACATAACATCCGGCTGCCACCACGATCGCATGCGGATTCATTTTCTTTGCTTTGTGCAGCATCTGTCTGGACTTGCGGTCTGCCATATTCGTCACCGTACAGGTGTTGATCACATAAACATCCGCCCCCGGTGCAAACGGCACAATCTCATACCCTGCTTTTTCCAGAAGCTGCTGCATCGCCTCCGTCTCATATGCATTTACCTTGCATCCCAGATTGTGGAATGCCGCTTTGCGTTTTTCCATATTTTATCCAATTCCTTTCTTTTAAGCTTGACAGTCTCCTCCGAAATGGGTATGATTAATGTATACAAAAACACATATTACAGGAGGTTTTATGACAATGAAAACTGTACAGATTTCTTTAAATTCGATTGATAAAGTAAAGTCATTCGTAAACGAAATTACAAAATTTGATTATGATTTTGATCTGGTATCCGGAAGATACGTAATCGACGCAAAATCTATTATGGGTATTTTCAGTCTGGACCTTTCCAAGCCGATCGACCTGAATATCCATGCTGAAGATGATTCCGATGTAATTCTTCAGGCATTAAAACCATACATCATCGACTGAAAAACCACATAAAATTTCAGATTTCTTTTGATTTTGATATTTTTAACTGCCGCAGTTCTCCTGCGGCAGCTTTTTTGTAACCATTTTTCCGTGTCTTTTTATTCTACCCAGAGTGTCTCAGCCGTATCGATTGCTTTTTTCACCATCTCGTCGATCTCTTCCTGCAGTTTCTCTTCACTGCGTTTGATCACTTTGATATTCGGTTTGGTAACCGGATGTTTTGCCACAAAGATCGTACAGCAGTCTTCGTACGGCTGGATCGATGTCTCATAAGTATCGATCTTCAGGGATACATCCACGATCTCCTGTTTATCAAAACCGATCACCGGACGGAATACCGGAAGGGTGCAGACTTCGTTGGTCGCTGCAAGACTCTGCATGGTCTGGCTTGCTACCTGTCCGATGCTTTCTCCTGTGATCAGTCCCAGGCATCCGGTCTCTTTCGCGATGTGTTCTGCGATACGCATCATGTAACGTCTCATAATGATTGTGAGTTCATCATGAGGGCATTTATCATAAATATACAGCTGAATGTCAGTAAAGTTTACGATATGCAGAACGATCGGTCCGCTGTATTTCGACACCAGACGTGCCAGGTCAACCACTTTCTGTTTTGCACGCTCACTGGTGTATGGCGGTGCATGGAAATAAACGGCATCAATCTTAACGCCGCGTTTTGCGATCATGTAGCCTGCAACCGGGCTGTCAATTCCACCGGATAACAGAAGCATAGCTTTTCCGTTTGTTCCGACCGGCATACCACCAGGTCCCGGAATGATCTTTGAATAGATATAGATCTTTTCACGAATCTCCACGTTCAGGGTGATTTCCGGATGATGCACGTCAACGCTCATATTCGGAAACGCCTCCAGAATACGCTCTCCAAGATCTGCATTTAATTCCATGGAATTTTTCGGATAATTTTTTCTTGCTCTTCTTGCATTGACTTTGAACGTATGCTCTCCATCCGGATATACGCGTGCCATATAATCGATCACTTCCTGAGAAAGCTGATCAAATCCTTCATCATTTACTTTCAGTACCGGACAGATACCCACAATACCGAAAACTCTCTGCAGTGCCTCCACTACTTCTTCAAAATCAAACAGACCTTCGCTCTCCACAAAGATACGTCCCTGTTCTTTTCGTACATTAAATTCACCTTCCACTTTCTTCAGTGCATGGCGAATCTGTTTTACCAGTGCATCTTCGAAGAGATAACGGTTTTTTCCCTTGATACCGATCTCTCCGTATTTGATTAGAAATGCATGAAACATAGATTTCTTTTCTCCTTTTCTTTTCCTGTATCGCAGTTGTTTCGTATATTCACAGTTACATCATATCTTTTAATGTCTGCTGTATCTGCGGAGCACCATAAGCAGTTCCTTTAACTGCTGCAGGCAGTATTCCAGCTCTTCTTTTGTTGTATTCTCACAGAAACTGAATCGCACGGTAGAATCCAGCAAATCTTTTTTCAGACCAATTTCTTTTAATACCGGACTGACTGGAAGTTTTTTGTTGGAAGAACATGCTGAACCGGAAGATACCTGAATCCCCCGCTCTTCCAGTGCATGGAGCAGCACTTCGCTTCGCACGCCTGCAAAGCTCACACTTACAATGTGCGGTGCTCCCTGATCCCCCGGAAGGCTGTTCAGAACCGTATCCGGTATTTTCTGCACTTCTTCCATGAAAAACTGTTTCAGCTCACAGAGATGTGTCACTTTTTTATCAAAATCTGTGTAGGCTTCTTTTGCTGCACAACCAAGTCCGGCGATTCCAGGCACATTATCTGTCCCGGATCGCATCCCTTTCTGCTGACCTCCGCCCAGGATCAGCGGATGGATCTTCACTCCGTTTCGAACATAAAGGAATCCAACTCCTTTTGGTCCATGCAGCTTATGTCCGCTGACCGAGAGCATATCAATGCCAAGTTTTTTCGGATAAATACGGTACTTTCCATAGGCCTGGATTGCATCCACATGCCAGAGTGCCTTTGGATTTTTTTCTTTGATGATCTTCCCGATCTCTTCGATCGGCTCCAGAGTCCCGATCTCATTATTGACATACATGGTGGACACAAGGATCGTATCTTCCCGGATCGCATCGGAAAACTTCTGAAGATCTATTCTTCCATAGCGGTCTACCGGTATGTAACTGACCTCAAATCCCTGCTCCTGAAGATAGATCATCGGCTGGATCACGGCAGCATGTTCGATCGCCGTTGTAATAATGTGTTTTCCGGCACGTTTGTTTGCCATCGCCGTTCCGATCAGTGCCCAGTTGTCTGACTCAGTTCCGCCAGAAGTAAAATAAATCTCTTTTTCATCTGCTTTTAAAGTAGCCGCAATGTCCATTCTGGCTTCGCGAAGATATTTTTCTGCCTCCATTCCCTTGTCGTGTCTGGATGATGGATTTCCGAAATCCTCCATCATCACTTTTACGACGATGTCACGCACACCTTCGGAACATCTTGTCGTTGCTGAATTATCCAAATATGCCTGCATTATTCTCTGCCCTCCAACTGAAACATCAGAACCGAAAGCACCGCCATACCGGCAGTTTCCGTCCGCAAGATCCGTTTTCCCAATGTAATCGGGCTGATGCCATTTTCCTGTGCCAGTGCAATCTCACTTTCATCAAATCCGCCCTCCGGGCCAATGAAAATACCGATAGACTGCCCCGGCTGTATTGTCTCAAATATCTGTTTTGTCTTTTCCATGTCTTCCGCCAGCTCATAAGGGATCAGCGTGATATCCAGATTTTTTGCATAATCCACAGCCTGACCAAATTTCACAACCTCGTGGATATGCGGAATGATATTTCTCCTGGACTGTTTGGCTGCACTTTCTGCAATGCTCTGCCAACGTTTCTGCTTCGCTTCCGCCTTTTTTGCATCCAATTTTACAACTGCCCTTTTCGTTGCCACCGGGATAATCTCATACACTCCAAGCTCTACTGCTTTCTGAATGATCAGTTCCATTTTATCGCCCTTTGGCAGCCCCTGGAACAGATAAATTTTCGATGGCAACTCACGGTTTGCCTCTTCCACCCACATAATGTGCAGATGTGCCACATCTTTTTCATATCCGGCAATTTCGCAGCGATACTCTTTTCCGGTACTTTCCTCATGGATGCAGATCTGTTCTCCAATCTGAAGGCGCAGTACATTTTTCATATGATTCAGGTCGCTTCCGCGGATGATGATCTCTTTTTCACCGATTGCAGATGAGTCTGCAAAAAAATCGTACATAATCTTCCTCCGGTACTATGCCTGTTTTCTCGCAGTGACAGAAACCCATTCGCCCTGATGTGTAACTTCCAGAACTTCCAGTCCTGCATCTTTTACTGCTTTTACGACAACGTCTTCTTTTACATCCAGAATACCGGAAGTAATATAAAAAGCTCCCGGTTTCATCTGATGGCAGATCACCGGCGTCAGTGGGATCAGGACATCTGCCAGAATATTTGCCGTTACAATATCATACTTTTCATATCCGACCTGATCCTGCACGGCTTTATCATCAATGATATTTCCGATCATCACATCCATGCTGCCTTCCGGAATCTGGTTTGCTTCCAGATTTTCTCTGGTAGCAGAGATCGCACATGGATCAAGATCCGTACCGACCGCATGACCTGCTCCCAGTTTCAGTGCTGCGATGGACAGGATACCGCTTCCGGTGCCGACATCCAGGATCTCCATACCGTCCTTCACATATTTTTTCAGCTGACGCATGCAAAGCTGTGTCGTCTCATGCATACCGGTACCAAACGCCGTGCCAGGATCAATATGAATGATCATCTTATCCTTATCTTCCGGTTTTACTTCTTCCCAGGACGGGATGATCAGGATATCATCCACATAAAACTGATGAAAATACTGTTTCCAGTTGTTGATCCAGTCCTTGTCTTCGGTCTGGGATTCTGTGATCGTTCCCTCTCCGATATCCACAAACATACGAAGCTCTTCCAGAGCATCTTTTACATTTGCAAGCAACTCTTCTTTATCTTCTTTCTCATCCAGGTAAAAGTTCAGATAAGCGATCCCGTCATCTGCCGGTCCGTCTGGAAGAATATCGACAAACATCTGCTGTTTGTCCTGCTCCGTCAACGGTACTTTATCTTCAATCTCTACGCCTTCCACGCCGGCTTCTGCCAGTGTGGAGATCACGATATCTTCTACTTCTGATCTTGTTTTTAACGTAAATTTATTCCATCTCATAAATGTCAAATATCCTTTCGTATATATAATGCCAGATTAACAAGATTTTCTATTTCAAAATGATGCTACACCGTTTGTTCCTGTACAAAATAGTATGATAATCCATACATGTCTGTTCGTACTTTACAGCCACAAAATAAGAGGTGTTTTTACACACCCCTTATCATAACATCTGTGCTTACTTTTTAAAAGTACTATTTTTCTTCCTTTTTCCGCTTCTTAAGCGTCAGTGCAAGTGCTGCTCCGGAAACAACAAGTGCTGCTGCCACCGGCACAACCGGTGTAGTATCCCCGGTCTTTGCTGCTGTATTGGTGCTGCCCGAAGAAGAGCTGCTACTTCCGCTTCCGGAAGTAGAACTGGATGTTCCGCTTTCATTTGCCTTAAACGTGATGGATTTCTTCACATCATCTCCCTCACTGTATACCCACTTCTTGCCATCATATACATATTTGCGGAATGTTGCCACGATCGTATAAGTGCCGGCCTGTGTCGGAGTCATCGTAAAGGTCTGTGTGGATTTATCTCCCTTCCAGGTTGTAGTATCCGTCAGTTTCCAGGAATACGGTACATATTTTTCATCATCTGCTGACGGTTTGTAATCCTTGTCATCCACATAAGTAGAACCGGTTGCTGTAAATGTCAGTGCCGTATTTAACTTCTGTGTGGAATTATCCGTTACACCGGTGAATTTCACATCGCTCTCTTTTGCTTCCTGCGGAGCACGCAATGTCTTTACCGATACCGAAACCGGATCACTTGCCAGATAATTGTCGGATTCCGGGATTCTTGTATAAATCTTATAGCTTGTTCCCGCCTTCAGATCCTGCTCTTCACCGTCTACTTCATTGACATAGGTGATCGTGGAAGCTTTCTTCGCCAGTTTCCATTCATCATCCTTTGCCTTTTCCGAATAAGCATATTCCTGACCGGCTACGGTCTTGTATTTCAGATACTGATAATGACGTTCGGTCACTTCCGGCTTGGTCAGTGTGATGCCGAGGGATTTCATCAGTTCCTCAGTAAGAGGAGCCTTTGTGATCTCTGCGGAGATATCAAGTGGTTCAATCGTATATTTTTTATCTAGATCAGAACCTTCTTTAAATTCCAGTGTTACAGTAACTTTTGAAGCCGTTGCCACATCTGATGAATCATATGTATATGTTGCCGTTTTAAAATATGCCCCTACACTTCCACCAGCTGCAACTGCTTTTGAAATTTCATTAGCATCCTGTGTTTCTGTATTTACAAAGCCACTTAATTTACATGCATCTGCTGCCTCTGTTGTTCCATCATAAGTCTTTGTGATTTTACTTTGAGAAGTTGTACTTGATTTTGCAGGAACAACGCTCGGTGTTAATACCTTTTTTTCAACTGTATAATTAACAGTTCCTGAAAGTGTATGTTCATATCCCAATTTATCTTTTACGGTTACTTTGGAAATTTTATACTCTTCTGTCGTTGGAATCTGATATTTATTGTTCTTTGTAATTTTATATCCACCTAATCCATCGGACACACTCTCCACTTTAAGTGCATCATCCATACTGCTGTCATAATTTTTTGCATTCATTTTAACAGAAGTTATATAATCATTCTTATCTGTCACTTTAACAATCGTTTTATTACTAAGTGTCTCCTCACCATAGGTGCTGGTAACATCTCCACCTACTGTGACCGAAGAAGTTGCTGTATCTTCTACTTCCATGTTACCAGAAGCGTATGTCCAATTTTCCGTTGTAATAGTTAGATCCGATTTATTTTCAATCTTTGTCTCATATGTCTGCACTATACATTTCGCTGTTGCGAGGTTATCTACATATACCGTAACCTTTCCATCTGCATCACTCCATACAATGCTTTCTCCTTTTACACTGCCACCAACAGTTATACCAGAGACTACACACGGTACATCCGCTTTACCAACTGAAAGCGTCAGCTTTTTCAATTCTTTTGCACTTCCGCTACTGCTTTTCACAGTACTGCCTGATTTCACTTTACACGCAATCGCACCCTGTGTAAATACAATATTTGTACTTGTAATCTCAGCACTGCCAAGAAGTGTACCCCCATTTACTGTTAAATTTGCAACCGATATCTCGCCTGAAACCGATAACTTTCCGTTACTTACTTCTGTACCTTCACTTCCCCCTTTTTCGAGAATCACAGTACCTTCACCGGTTATTTTATCAATGGTATTCGTCTCCGTTCCAAGTAAATATACATGAAGTGTTTTTCCTGCATCTACACGGACTTCTGAAACACTTTCTCCATTATTCATAACGATTGTAGCTTCATTTCCTGTAACGGTCAGAACTCCATCTATTATGTCACATCCATCTTTGTTCGCAATATCTCTCGTCTTTTTTCCAACCGCACCTTTTTTTTGTCCGGCTTCGCCTTCTGTTTGAGGTGTCTGCTCTGTTATCACTGCTTCGCTCTCAATAACTGTCTGTGACTCACTTTCCGGGACAAAACCACCCTTGATCTCAGTTTCTTTGTCTTTATGATGTTTTGTTTCTCGGTTTTTTGTCTCTGTTTCTGTATTTGCAGACTCACTTTCTGTATCACCTGAAATAACCTGTACTGCCTGCGTATCGCCCTCAGAGCTGTCTTTTCCTGCCGCCAGCACAGATGCCGGAACCATGGAAACTGACAGGCTGAAAGACATACATATAATCATTAACTTTTTCAGTAATTTTAATTTCATATCCAACTTACCTGCTTTCACCAAATCTATGTATAAAGCTATAGTTATACCTATACATCATATTCTATTCTTTTCAAGCTTTCTTGTCAACGTCAGAAACCTTAAGTTTCTGTTACGTCATACACGAATCATGTTTCTGCATATCAAAACAGCAAGTATTTTTATGGTGAAAATGTTTCCTTTCCGATAATTTTCATGTACAAAAATGCACCGCGGATCTCTCCCGGGTGCATTTTTTGAATTTCAGCTTTTTTATTGTTCTCAGGGTCAGTCTTCAAATGTTTCTTTTATTTTTTCCATAAAGCTCTTCTTTTTCGGCTTTTCCTGTTTACTATCGTTAATCTTACCGTTGACTGCCTCATCATACTTACGCAGGTATTCCTTTGCCTCTTCGTTCAGCTTTGTCGGAACCTGAACAACAAGTGTTACATAATGGTCTCCGCGGATATTTTTGTTGCGAAGAGAAGGCACACCTTTTCCTTTAAGACGGATCTTGGTATCCGTCTGTGTTCCAGGTTTGATATCGTATGCCATATCGCCGTCTACGGTTGTGATATGGATCTGTCCGCCCAGTGCTGCCTGTGCAAAGGTGACAGGAGCAGTAGAATAAATATTCATATCCTGTCTCTGGAAGATCGGATGACGTTCTACCTGAACTTCAACCAGCAGATCCCCTCTTGGGCCGCCGTTTACACCCGGTTCACCCTTTTCACGAATACGGATGCTCTGTCCGTTGTCAATACCGGCCGGGATCGTCACTGCGATCTTCTTGCGGTTTGTGATGTAACCGCTTCCATGGCAGTCCGCACATTTCTCTTTTACGATCTTACCGCTTCCGTTACAGTCCGGACAGGTCTGTACATTTCTTACCGTGCCAAACAGGGACTGCTGTGTATATACGATCTGACCTTTACCGCCGCATTTCGGACAAGTCTCCGGACTGGTTCCTGGTTTTGCACCTGTTCCATGGCAGGTTGTACACTCATCCTTCAGATTCAGATCCAGCTGTTTTTCGCATCCGAATACTGCCTCTTCAAAGGTAATCCTTACCGCTGTCCTGACATTGGCACCTTTCATCGGTCCATTGTTTGCACGTCTGCTGCGACCGCCTCCGAAAAGATCTCCGAAAATATCACCAAAGATATCTCCCATATCGCCGCCGTTGAAATCAAAGCCGCCGAATCCTCCGGCACCTCCGCCGCCCTGTTCAAACGCAGCATGTCCGAACTGATCATACTGTCTGCGTTTTTCTGCATCGCTTAACACGGCATATGCTTCCGATGCCTCTTTAAATTTCTTTTCTGCTTCTTTGTCTCCCGGGTTCATATCTGGATGATATTTTTTTGCAAGCTGACGGTATGCTTTTTTAATGGTAGCTTCATCCGCCCCTCTGTCAACGCCGAGAACTTCATAGTAATCTCGCTTATTCTCTGCCATCTTTAATCCTCCACATGCACGGCAACCTTCCAGAACCTGCCTGTTTGCAGTTCCTTACGGCCTGATTGCTGACACAAGGCAGGAATGAACACATCCCTGCCTGTGTATATTGTAACTGTTTAGCATCTTAACAGTTACGATGCAAAAATTTATTAAAAGTTACTTTTTTATACTTCTTTGTAATCACCGTCTACAACATCATCAGACTGATAGCTGCTGTTATCTGCTCCGGCATTCATATCAGGACCTGCCTGAGCTGCTCCGTTTGCCTGTGCCTGCTGCTCATACATCTTTGCAAATACTTTCTGAGCACTTTCCATCAGTTTTTCTTTTGCTGCTTTGATCTCAGCAACCTGTGACTCTGTCATTTCTTCCGGATTGCTCTTTGCGATCAGGTCTTTCAGTTCGTTCAAGTCAGCTTCTACTGCTGTCTTGTCATTTGCATCTACTTTATCGCCAACTTCTTCCAATGCTTTTTCGGTCTGGAATACCATAGCGTCTGCATCGTTTCTTGTGTCGATTGCTTCTTTTCTCTTCTTATCCTGAGCTTCGTACTCAGCAGCTTCTTTGACTGCTTTGTCGATATCAGACTCAGACATATTAGATCCGGAAGTAATGGTGATGTGCTGTTCTTTTCCGGTTCCCAGATCTTTTGCGGATACGTTTACGATACCGTTTGCATCAATATCGAATGTAACTTCGATCTGAGGAACACCTCTTCTTGCTGGTGGGATACCATCCAGACGGAACTGGCCAAGAGATTTGTTATCTTTCGCAAACTGTCTTTCACCCTGTACAACGTGGATATCAACAGCTGTCTGATTATCTGCTGCGGTTGAGAAGATCTGGCTCTTCTTGGTCGGAATGGTTGTATTTCTCTCGATCAGTCTTGTTGCAACACCACCCATTGTCTCAATAGACAGTGACAGCGGAGTTACATCCAGCAACAGGATATCGCCTGCACCGGCATCGCCTGCCAGTTTACCACCCTGTACGGAAGCACCAAGTGCTACACACTCATCCGGGTTCAGAGATTTGCTTGGTTCATGTCCGGTCAGAGCTTTTACTTTATCCTGTACAGCCGGGATACGTGTAGAACCACCAACCAGCAGTACTTTGGAGATCTCGCTTGCTGTCAGACCTGCATCTCTCAGTGCGGTGTTAACAGGTGTAGCGGTTCTCTCTACCAGATCGTGTGTCAGTTCATCGAATTTTGCTCTTGTCAGATTCATATCGAAATGTTTCGGACCTTCAGCAGTTGCTGTGATGAATGGCAGGTTGATGTTTGTGGTTGTTGCAGAAGAAAGCTCTTTCTTTGCTTTCTCAGCAGCTTCTTTTAATCTCTGCAGTGCCATTTTATCGTTTGACAGGTCTACGCCCTCATTTTTCTTGAACTCAGCCAGCATGTAGTCTGTGATCTTCTGGTCGAAGTCATCACCACCCAGTCTGTTGTCTCCGGCTGTTGACAGTACTTCGATAACGCCGTCACCGATCTCAATGATGGATACGTCGAATGTACCGCCACCTAAGTCGTATACCATGATCTTCTGTTCTTTTTCATTGTCCAGTCCATATGCCAGAGCTGCTGCGGTCGGCTCGTTGATGATACGTTTTACATCCAGACCTGCGATCTTACCGGCATCTTTGGTTGCCTGACGCTGTGCATCATTAAAATATGCCGGTACCGTGATAACTGCTTCGGTAACTTTTTCGCCCAGGTAGTTTTCTGCATCTGCTTTCAGTTTCTGCAGGATCATTGCGGAAATCTCCTGCGGAGAATATTTCTTGTCGTCGATGGTTACACGATAATCGGTACCCATATGTCTTTTAATAGAAGAAATTGTTTTGCCAGCGTTTGTAACTGCCTGACGTTTTGCAGGTTCACCGACCAGTCTCTCACCTGTTTTTGTGAATGCCACAACAGATGGTGTTGTTCTTGCACCTTCTGTATTTGCGATAACAACCGGTTTGCCACCTTCCATAACTGCTACACAGCTGTTCGTTGTTCCTAAGTCAATACCAATAATTTTACCCATGATAAATTCCTCCTGTTTTATTCTGCTTTTATACTGAATTTTGTCAACTTTTTAATTTAGTTTGCTACTTTTACCATGCTGTGGCGAACCACACTGTCACGGTACATATAGCCTTTCTGAAGTTCTTCCGCTACGACATTTTCGCCGTACTGTTCATCTTCCACATGCATCACTGCATTATGGAAATTCGGATCGAACTCATTTCCTTCTGCCTCGATGGCTTTTACTCCGAGCTCTTCCAGGCTTGCTACAAACTGTTTGTAGATCTTATCCATACCCTGTGCAAATGGCTGTTCTTTTTCCTCATCGGAAAGAGTTGCCAGTCCGCGTTCGAAATTATCGATCACCGGAAGCATCTTTTCAATGACACTCTTTGCACCGACCTCAAACATGGCTGCTTTTTCTTTTTCCGTTCTTTTACGGAAATTATCGAACTCTGCCATCTGGCGTTTCAGACGATCAGTCAGTTCTTCTATCTGCTCGTCTTTTTTATCTTTCTTTTCTTTTTTCTTACCAAAGAAGCCTTTCTTTTCCGGCTGTTCTTCTTTTGCGGCAGCTGTATCGCTTTCTGCCTTTTCCGTTTCCGGCTGTTTTTCTTCTCCTGCAGTCGGTTCTGCAGTTTTTTCTATTTCTTCATCAGCAGGCTTTGTGTTTTTTGTTTCCTCTGCCATACAATCACCTCTCTAGTTGTCTTCTTTTTTCTTACCAAATATATCATCCAATTGAGTTGTCAGTGTTTTTAAGGTACCGACAACTCTGTCATAATCCATTCTTTTCGGTCCGATGATACCGATCGTACCTCGCATACCATCGCCCAGCTCGTAAGTAGCTGTCACAACACTGCAGTCCTTCATCGTCTGCACCGGTGTCTCATTTCCGATGTAAACCTGAATGCCGGTGTTCTTGTCATCTGCCATCGTATCGGCTACCAGATCCGCCAGCTGTTTCTTTTCTTCAAAGGTACCGATCAGGCTGCTCGCCTTTTCACTGTCTGACAGTTCCGGATATTTGAAGATGTTCGTCGCTCCGCTTGTATAGATCTCCATCTCTTCTTCATCCATCTGGATCGCTTCTGCGACTGCATCCAGAACGCTGTTTACAACCTCGCTGTGGATACCAGCCTCCTCTTTGATCTTTGCGATCGTTGTCAGATTGATCTGATCCATCGTAAGACCATTCAAACTGGTGTTAAGCAGAATGTTCAGCTTCAATACCGTTTCCTGATCCAGTCCGTGATGAAGCGAGATCATTTTATTCTTCACTACGTTGCCTTCCGTAACAACAACAGCTAACAGCTGATCTTCGCTTACTATGGAAAGCTGGATAAACTTAAGCTTTGTTCTGTGATACTGCGGCCCTGTGATCATCGAAGCATAATTTGTGTTGGCTGCAAGGAACTGTGCCACACGCTTCAGGACCATTTCCATCTTATCCTGCTTTTCGATCATCAGCTCCTTCATTTCCGTTACCTGCTGTTCTTTCTCTTCCATCAGGTGGTTCACATACAGACGATAACCAAGGTCTGAAGGAATCCTGCCGGCTGAAGTATGCGGCTGGATGATGTATCCAAGCTCTTCCAGATCTGCCATTTCATTTCGGATGGTTGCGGAGCTCAGATTCAAATCCGCATATTTGGAGATCGTCCTCGAACCAACCGGTTCTCCCGTCTCCAGATACGTCTTGATGATCGCCTGAAGTATCTTCCATTTTCTCTCATCTAACTGCATCCTTGAATCCTCCTTCCTGTTATTAGCACTCATCTTAGTGGAGTGCTAACATCCTTGTACCTAAAATAGCACTACGCATATTCTTTGTCAAGAGGTTTTTTTCATTTTTTATAAAAATTGACTTTTTTCCGGAATGCGTTATACTAAAGAGGTCAGAAAAACAGAATCTGACCTAAAAAAAACGATCACATAAAATTTCAGGGGGTTCTTATGAAACGAAAAACCACAAATCTTGTCATTGTACTGCTCAGTTTTCTGATTGCAGCTCTGATCGCACTGGCCGTATTTATGACTTGGTTTACAAAGGAACAGACCGCTTTTCTGGAAAAAAGCTTACGTGATGTGAAAAACGAACATTCTGTGCAGGATTCATCTGATACCGCAGACACTTCTGACCATATTGTCTCCTCTTCCTGTCATCACTTTCTTTTTGTCGGAGATTCCAGAACGGTCGGCATGGAGGAAGCCATGCAGGATTCCGATGATGCGGATACCTGCTCTTATATAGGAAAAGTCGGGGAAGGTTACTACTGGCTTGTGAACGAGGGCATCGATCAGCTTCGCACCTCTCTTTCCAAAGAGTCGGATGCTACTGTTGTGTTTAATCTTGGCGTCAATGATCTGAGTGAGATCGACCGTTATCTTGCGTTTTATCCTCAGATTTTTGCAGAATATCCGAACGCTTCTTTCTATATTATGTCTGTGAATCCGGTAGGCGATGCATGCTCCGGTGCTTCCAACGAAGAAATTCGGGATTTTAATGCAAAATTAAAAGAATCTTTTCCGGATCAGTACCTGGATTGCTATGATTATCTGGAACAGAATGGTTTTTCAACGGTAGATGATCTTCATTATACAAACGATACTTACCGTGCGATCCATGATTATACCGTAAGTGCAATTTCAGAAATGGAAAATCCGCAGGCATCATAGTTGGGGACTTTTGACACCCACATCATAAAATGGCAGAACAAACATTTCAGCTTGTTCTGCCATTTCTGTATAAAGCGAACATTTGCAATCCGCTTTTCTGTTTTATCTTTATCCGAGCAAAAACTCAGAAAGCACCATGTTACTTAAATCAATCCCTTTTTCTGTCAGGAAAATGCGGTCCTCTTCCATTCTCAGCAATCCTTTTTCTGTGAGCTTTTGGATCTCCCTTTGGTAGATCACCGTCAGCGGACAGTGAAAATGCTCTTCAAATGCAGACAGGCTGACGCCTTCCATCATGCGAAGTCCCAAAAACAAGGTTTCTTCGATCTGATTGTCTTTTGTCAGCACCAGTAATTCTTTTTTTGAGAAATCCAGGTTTAAGTATTCCTGCAGATCATCGGTATTTTTATAACGGAGCGGATTCTGCAATGTGGATGCTCCAAGTCCAAAACCGATGTAGTCCACTCGTTTCCAGTATCCGACGTTGTGTCTGCATACATACCCTGCTTTTGCATAATTCGATATCTCATAACGATGATATCCATATTCGGAAAGAATCTCTGCCGTATCCTCGTACATCTGACGTTCCTCATCCTCCGAAGGCAAAAACTGCGGTTTTTCTCCGGCTTCTCTTTTTGCGGCATCCTGTCTGTAACGCTTTGCAAACGGCGTGCCATCCTCGATGATCAGACTGTAGGCGGAGATATGCTCCGGTCCAAGTTCACATACCTTTTTCAGAGTACAGCGATAGCTCTCTACACTCTGACCCGGAAGCGCCGACATCAGATCGACATTGATATTCGCAAATCCGATCCTTCTTGCCAGATAAAAATTCTCTTTGAACTGATTGTACGTGTGGATACGTCCTAAAAGCTTTAACTCCTCCTGATCTGCGGACTGCAGCCCCAGGCTTAAACGATTGATCCCTGCTTTTTGGTAAATCTGCAGTTTTTCTTCCGTCAGTGTCCCCGGATTGCATTCAATCGTAATTTCCGCATCTTCCCGGATATCCGGGAAACGCTCCCGGATCGCCTGCATGATCCGCATGATCTCACTGCCCTCCAGAACAGAAGGGGTACCGCCACCGAAAAAGATCGTAGATACCACGTAATCCTCCGCCAGATCAAACTGACGGATTTCTTCAATCAGGCAGTTGACATATTGTTTCTGAATTTCTTTTTCTGCCGGAAAAGACAAAAAATCACAGTATGCACATTTCCGAACGCAGAATGGGATGTGCAGATATAATTCCAGTTCTTTTTTCATATTACTTATCATCCAGCTTCAGCACGCTCATAAATGCTTTCTGCGGAATCTCCACGCTGCCGACCTGT
>UMLR01085152.1_pt1 | contig 30069 bp, 30 predicted proteins | sample 1966741 | NCBI WGS metagenome assembly UMLR01 (sample SAMEA4836207, study PRJEB28245) | human gut metagenome | biome: gut microbiome; material: fecal sample | place: Denmark | collected 2008 | reverse complement strand
CTGCCGTAGCCTTCTACCAGTTGGGCCTGCAATGCCAATAAGCGAATAAATATCCCCCCGGTTCCGCCGGGGGGATACACTGTATTTACAGGAACTTGTCCAGCTCCCGTTCCACATTGTCCATTTTCTTCACTTGGGGATGTTCCACACGATAGCCGGACTTAATGACCATATCCAGCGTCCGCAGGGCGGTCAGATCGGCCAGCGGGTCCGCCGCGCAGACGATCATATCCGCGCACTTGCCCGGCTGGATGGAGCCGGTCTCGCCGGCAATACCCGCCAGCGCCGCATTGCCCAGCGTGGCGCTGTGCAGCGCAAACGCCGGCGTCACGCCGCAGTACTTCACAAAGTAGCATAGCTCCCGCCACATATCGTAGTGGGTGATATAGGGGCAGCCGGTGTCGGTGCCCAGACCCACGGGGACACCATCCGCCAGACAGGCCTTCGCCATGGCGATAATACCCTCAAACACCACCTTGCCGTTCTCCTGCTGCTCATAGGTGGCGTGAGAGATACTGCGGTCGAACAGCGCATAGGGCACGGCAGGCGAGATGGTGGACACCTGGAAAGCGCCGCGTTCCTTACACAGCTGCATGATGTGCTCATCCGGCTTCGCGCCGTGCTCGATGGAGTCCACGCCGTTTTCCAGCGCCACCCGGACGCCCTCCGGGCTCTCCACATGAGCGGCCACCTGCATTCCCAGCGCATGGGCCTTATCGCAGGCCGCCTTGACCAGTGCCGGCTGCATCCGCAGCACGCCCGGCTCGCCCACCACTTCGGCGTCCATAACGCCGCCGGTGATCATCAGCTTGATCAGGTCGGGCTTTTCCGCCGCGATCTTCTCCACGAAGGCCGCGGCCTCCTCCGGCGTGCGGGCCTCATAGGCCAGCGACCCGGCCATGTGCCCGCCGGGTACCGACACCGCCATATTGGACGCCACCACCCGGGGAGACAGAATCTCGCCCCGCCTGGCCGCATCGCGAATGATCGTATCGAAGTCCGCCACGCCGCCCACGGTACGGATAGTGGTCACGCCGGACAGCAGCTCCGTCCTGGCGTAACCCTCGCACATCTTCACGCCGATGCGGCGCATCAGGCCGTTGGAGGTGATGAGCTTCACCAGCTTCTTAGGGTCGGAGGGCTTTTTCCGGGGCTTGCCGGAGGCGGGCAGATGCACATGCAGATTGATCAGCCCCGGCAGCAGGTATTTGCCGCCCAGGTCCACGCGCGCATAGCCCTCCGGCACATCGGCCGCGTCGCAGACGGCAGCAATGCGGTCCCCGTCCACACAGACGGCCAGCCCCGTCCGAGGCGTCATGTCCCGCGTACCGTCCAGCACCACGCCGTTCACCAGCGCATATTTCTCATGGTTTATGTACATATGCATCCCTCCTGTTGGGAAATTTTTTCGCATGATACCACAACGCGGGGGAAATTGCAACAGACAATTTCCCCCGCCAGCCAAAGCAGATCCACGCACGTTTGACGTTCTCAGAATACGACCACCAGCAACATTTTGAATTGCTCCTGTCCATACACCGCGTGCGGATGCCGCGCCGGCATGAGGATGGACTCGCCGGTGTGCAGCACATGGGGTACGCCGTCCACGGTCACGCGGCCCACGCCGTCCAGGCACGTCACCAGCGCGTCGCCGCCGGACTCGTGGGTGCTGATCTCCTCGTCCTTGTCGAAGGCAAACAGCGTCACACTGACGGCGTCGTTCTGGGCCAGCGTCTTGCTGACCACCTGCCCCGGCTGACAGGCCACCTGATCCCGCAGGGTCAGCACGGTGGCCACATCGAGGTTCTTCATCATAGCGATACACTCCTTTTTATTGGATAAACGGGGGGGGCTTTTCCGCCCCCGTTATCGAAAACTTACTTGCCCAGGGCGGCCTTCAGGGCCTCCACACGGTCGGTCTTTTCCCAGGAAACACCCAGATCCTCACGGCCCATGTGGCCATAGGCCGCCAGCTGGCGGTAAATAGGCTTCCGCAGGTCCAGATCGCGGATGATGGCGGTGGGCCGCAGGTCAAAGACCTTCTCCACCGCGGCCTCCAGTTCGCTGTCGGCCACCACGCCGGTGCCGAAGGTCTCCACCAGCACACTGACGGGACGCGCCACGCCGATGGCGTAGGCCAGCTGCACCTGGCACTTGTCGGCAAGACCGGCGGCCACCACATTCTTGGCCACCCAGCGGGCGGCGTAGGCCGCGCTGCGATCCACCTTGGTGGGGTCCTTGCCGGAGAAGGCGCCGCCGCCGTGGGGCGCGCTGCCGCCGTAGGTGTCCACGATGATCTTGCGGCCAGTCAGGCCGGTATCGGCGGCGGGGCCGCCGCTGACAAAGCGGCCGGTGGGGTTCACATAGATCTTCGTCTCGCCGTCCAGCAGCCCGGCAGGAACAGTGGGCTTGATGACCAGCTCGATCATATCCTTGCGGATCTGCTCCAGCGTCACGTCAGGGCTGTGCTGGGTGGACAGCACCACGGTATCCACGCGGACGGGCTTGCCGTTCTCGTCGTACTCCACGGTGATCTGGGTCTTGCCATCGGGACGCAGATAGTCCACCAGACCCTGCTTGCGCACGTCGGTCAAGCGCTTGGCCATCTTGTGGGCGATGGAGATCGCCAGAGGCATCAGCTCCGGCGTCTCGTTGCAGGCGTAGCCGAACATCATTCCCTGGTCGCCGGCGCCGTTGTCCAGCTCGCTCTTGCCGGAGGCCTTGGCCTCATAGCTCTTGTCCACGCCCAAAGCGATATCGCCGGACTGCTCGTCAATGTTGGTGATGACGGCGCAGGTGTTGCCGTCAAAGCCGCACTCGGAGGAGTTATAGCCGATGTCCAGCACCACCTGGCGGGCGATCTTGGGGATATCCACATAGCAGCTGGTGGTGATCTCACCCATGATGTGGATCAGACCGGTAGAGGCGCAGGTCTCGCAGGCCACGCGGCCATTGGGGTCCTTCTCGAAGATCGCGTCCAGCACCGCGTCGCTGATCTGATCGCATACCTTGTCGGGATGCCCTTCGGTAACGGACTCAGAGGTAAACAGATGTCTTGCCATGATTTTTTCTCCTTTCATCTCGCGGATGGTCATTGAAAAAAGCGCTCTGCCGAACCGACAGAGCGCTGTGCTTCTTTGCTCATCCTCATCTTTCGATTCGTTCGCCGGATTTGGCACCTTGAAAAAACAGGTTGCCGTGGCTTCATCGGGCCGGTCCCTCCGCCACTCTTGATAAGGTATTTACTTGTACAGCATATTGTAACAGTTTTTTTAGCATTGTCAATAGCATTTCCATGATTTTTGCAAATAATTCAACTGTACGGAAACTTTGCCATTGTTCAAAAAAATGACATGACTTTTCCGCCGTTATGGGTTATACTGAACACAATTTGTACACAGGAGGACACTCCCCTTGAAAAAACTCTATGACGGGGTGCAGCGCTTCTGCGCCGCCCATCCCCGGTTCGGTATCCCCAACCTCATGCGCGTTATCGTCATCGGCAACGTGGCGGTCTATGTGCTCATGCTGCTGACCCAGGCCAACGACGCCAACGCCCTGAGCTTTCTGACCTTCAATCTTAATGCCCTGCTCCACGGTGAGGTGTGGCGGCTGGTGACCTTTGTGTTCGTGCCCGCCTACTCCAGTCCCTTTGCCCTGCTGATCAGTCTCTATTTCTATTACTGGATCGGCTCCACGCTGGAGCGCCAGTGGGGCACGGCCAAGTTCAACCTGTACTACATCAGCGGCGCGCTGCTGACGGTGCTGGGCGTGGTGCTGGCCAGTCTTATTACCGGCAACCCCTATCTGACCGCAGCGGGCACCGGCTATGTGAACCTGTCCATGTTCTTCGCCTTTGCCTTCCTGTTCCCGGACACCACGGTGCTGCTGTTCTTCATCCTCCCCGTGAGGATGAAGTGGCTGGCGTACCTGGACGGCGCACTGTTCGCCTTCGACATCATCAAGGCCATCGGCGCCCACAACTGGGCCGGTGTAGTGCTGCCCATCGTGGCCCTGCTGAACTTCGCCGTGTTCATCTGGCCGGAGGTCCACTACCTGAAGGAGCGCGCCAAATACCAGAACTCCCGCAAGACCGTCCAGTTCCGTCAGGCCCAACAGCAGCAGGCCAAGCAGGCCCAGCAGCAGGGCTATCGCCACAAGTGCGCCGTCTGCGGCCGCACGGATACCGACTACCCTGATCTGCAATTCCGTTACTGCAGCAAGTGCGTCGGGTACCACTGCTTCTGTCAGGACCACATCTTCAACCACGTGCATTTCACGGAGGAATAACAAAATACAGACGGGCCGCCCTCCGGGCGGCTCTTTTTTTTGCACATATCTTAATAAAATCTTACCGTCCTGTAAGTTGACAGTGAAAACGTTTTCGCGTACAATAAGCCTGTAGCAAAAGGGGAAAACTGCCCAAAAATCCGAAACGCAACCGCCGGTTGACACATTTCCAGCCCCGGTTTATAGACCGCAACCGGCAAAACCCGTATGATAGCGCCATCAAAACCAAACGGCGGCACCCGCCGTCATACGGAAGGAGCGCATACCTATGATTTTAGCTAACAAGATCGTGTCCCTGCGGAAAAAGGCAGGCTGGAGCCAGGAGGACCTGGCCGAGAAGCTGGGCGTCACCCGCCAGTCCGTATCCAAATGGGAGGGCGCACAGTCCGTGCCCGATATGGATAAGGTGGTGCAGATGAGCCGCCTGTTCGGCGTCTCCACCGACTTCCTGCTGAAGGACGAACTGGAGGAGGAAACGCCCTGTGCCGCGGCCCAGGACGACGACACGCCCCTGCGCCGCGTCACCATGAAGCAGGCCTCCGCCTACCTGGCCCTGCGTAAGGCCGCCGCGCCGAAAATCGCCGTAGCCACCGCCCTGTGCATTATCTCTCCGGTCACGCTGATCCTGCTGGCCGGCATGAGCGAGGTGCAGCGCTTCCCTATCAGCGGAAACGCGGCGGCGGGCATCGGATTGTGCGTGATGCTGGTGCTGCTGGCTGTCGCGGTGAGCATTTTCCTGCGCGCCGACGCGGACGTGCGCGACTACCGCTTTTTAGAGGAAGAGCCCTTCGAGACGGAGTACGGCGTCACCGGCATGGTGCGCCAGCGGCAGCGGGAATACAAGGACACCCATACCCGGCTCGTCACCGTGGGCGTGGTGCTGTGTGTGCTGGCCGCCGTACCGCTGCATAAACGGCAGCGACCTGCTCTATATCGCCGCTGTCTGCGCGCTGCTGGTGCTGGTGGCCATCGGCTGTCTGGCCCTGGTCACAGCCGGCGTATATCAGGGCGCCATGGAGCAGCTGCTGGATGAGGGCGACTACACCCGTCCCCAGAAAAAGCACCACAAGCTGATGGGCACCGTCACCATGATCTACTGGCTCACCGCCACGGCGGTGTTCCTGCTGTACACCTACGGTCCCCACGGCAACGGCCAACCCCGGTACAGCTGGATCATCTGGGCTGTGGCCGGCGTGCTGTACGCCGCCGTTATGGGCATCGTCCGCATCATCAGCCGCAGCCGCGGCTGATGATGCCCCACAATAGAAGCTTAGGAGAGAAATAGGAGGAACTGACCCCATGCTGGACATTCAACATCTGACCAAGACTTACGGCGAGAAGAAGGCCGTGGATGATCTGACGCTGCACATCGCCCCCGGCGAGATCTACGGCTTCATCGGCCATAACGGCGCCGGCAAGACCACCACGCTGAAATCCGTGGTGGGTATCCTGCAATTTGACCAGGGCGAGATCACCATCGATGGCCGATCCATCAAGGCCGATCCCCTGGGCTGCAAGCGGGAGATGGCCTACATCCCCGATAACCCGGATCTGTACGACTACATGACCGGCATCAAATATCTGAACTTCATCGCCGACGTATTCGGCGTGGACGCCCAGACCCGGCAGGCTCGTATCCGCACCTACGCGGATGCCTTTGAGCTGACGGGCGACCTGGCCCAGCCCATTGCCGCCTATTCCCACGGCATGAAGCAGAAGCTGGCTATCATTGCCGCGTGGCTCCACGACCCGAAGGTCATCATCATGGATGAGCCCTTCGTGGGCCTGGACCCCAAAGCCGCCCACCTGCTCAAGGGTATGATGCGTGAGATCTGCGACAACGGCGGCGCCATCTTCTTCTCCACCCATGTGCTGGAGGTAGCGGAAAAGCTCTGCGACAAGGTGGCTATCATCAAGGGCGGCCGGCTCATCCGTTCCGGCACCATGGAGGAGGTCAAGGGCGACGACTCCCTGGAGGAGGTCTTCCTGGAGCTGGAGGCGGAGTGATGGTCAAATTATTGCTGAAAAAGCAGCTGTCCGAGATCTTCCGCAGCTACTTCTACGACGCGAAAAAGAACAAACCCCGGTCCAAGGCAAGCACCGTCAGTTTGATCGTGCTGTATGTGCTGCTGATGGTGGGCGTTATCGGCGGTATGTTCACGCTGTTCTCCATAGGTCTGTGCGCTCCCCTGCACGAGGCCGGTCTGGATTGGCTGTACTTCACCCTCTTTGCCCTTGTCGGTGTGCTGATGGGCGTGTTTGGCAGCGTGTTCAACACGTTCTCCGGCCTGTACCAGGCCAAGGACAACGACCTGCTGCTGTCGCTGCCTATCCCCGTGCGTGCCATTCTGGCCTCCCGGCTGCTGGGTGTATACCTGATGGGTCTGATGTTCTCCGGCGTGATCCTGCTGCCCTGCGTCATCGTCTACTGGGCCGTCGGTGTGCTGACCGCCGCCACTGTGCTTGGCGGCATCGCGCTGATTCTGGCCGTCTCCCTGCTGGTGCTGGTGCTCTCCTGTCTGCTGGGCTGGGTGGTAGCCAAGATCCACAGCAAGCTCAAGCGCAAGAACCTCCTTACCACCCTGATCGCGCTGGCGTTCTTTGCCCTGTACTACATGGTGTGCTTCCGCGCCAACGAACTGATCGAGCAGCTCATGCTGCACCTGAATGAGGTGGGTGCAGCCATCCGCGGCAGCGCCTATCCCCTATATCTCATGGGCCGTATGGGCGCCGGCGACTATCTGGCTGTCGTGCTGGTGCTGACCGTAATGGCGGCGCTGTGCGCGCTCACATACCTGCTGCTCAGCCGCACATTCCTGTCCATTGCCACCGCCAACAACGGCGGCGCCAAGGCCGTTTATAAGGAGACGACCGTCAGGGCCGCCGGTGTGCCCGCCGCCTTGCTGCGTAAGGAGCTGGGCCGCTTCACCGCCAGTCCCAACTATATGCTCAACTGCGGTCTGGGCACGGTCATGCTGCCCATTCTGGGCGTGCTGCTGCTGGTAAAGAGCAGCGACCTGCTGCCTGTTATATACGAAATGGCCGGTGGCGAGGCCTCCGGTCTTCTGGCGGCGATGCTGTGCGCCGCCCTGTGCCTGGTAGGCTCCATGAACGACATGGCCTCCTCCTCCATCTCCCTGGAGGGGAAGAACCTGTGGCTGGCACAGTCCCTGCCGGTGACACCGTGGCAGGTACTGCGTGCAAAGCTGCTGGTACAGGTGCTGGTAACGGGTATCCCCATGGCAGTCACCTCTGTACTGATACTATTGGCCGTCCGCCCCGCCCTGCCGCTGGCCCTCCTGCTGATAGCGCTGCCTCAGACCTTTGTGTGGTTGTCGGCAGCCTTCGGCCTGACCATGGATCTGAAGCGCCCCAACCTGGTCTGGACCAATGAGATCACCGTCATCAAGCAGCGTCTGACGGTGCTGCTTGCCATGCTGGGCGGCTGGGTGTACGCCGCCCTTGTCGGCGTGCTGTACTACCCGTTCGGTATCGACATGGGTGCAGCGTGGTATCTGCTGGCCTGGACAGTGCTGACCGTCGTGCTGATGCTGGTGCTGCTGCGCTGGCTCCACCGCACCGGCAGCCGCCTGTTCGCCGCCCTGTAATTGTGTCAGAAACGTAAATTCTGCCCCGTTCCGGCCTCCGGAACGGGGTTTTCCCGCAGTTTTTGTGGATTTGCTTATAGACACTTCGGGCAAAATGTGGTAGGGTAATTCATCAAAGAAAAAAAGCTATGCAGAACAAGGAGGCCTTACCATGAACGAGGTCAAATCCCCCAAGAAACCTCTGATCTACTACTACATGATCGTGGTACTGCTGGTGCTGCTGTTCAACCTGCTGGCCATGCCCTGGCTGGCGGAGCACCAGATCAAGGAGGTGGACTACAACACCTTCGTCTCCATGACCGAGAAGAATGAGATCGGCCAAGTGGAGATCCAGCAGCAGAGCAACCGCATCCTCTTTACCTCCACCGACGGCAAAACCATCTACAAGACCGCCATCGTCCCCGACGACGGCCTGGTCCAGCGCCTGCTGGACGCGGGCATCTCCACCACCGGCGAGGAGATCGAGCAGACTTCCCTGCTGACGGATATCCTGGGCTGGGTCCTGCCGCTGGTGATCTTTATCGCCATCGGTCAGATCATCTCCCGCAGCCTGATGAAGAAAATGGGCGGCAGCGACTCCCTGATGTTCAATATGGGCAAGTCCGACGCCAAGGTCTACGTCAAGTCCGCCGAGGGCATCAAGTTTGCCGATGTGGCCGGTGAGGACGAGGCCAAGGAGAACCTGACGGAGATCGTCAATTACCTCCACGACCCCAGCAAATATCAGGAGATCGGTGCGTCCATGCCAAAGGGCGTGCTGCTGGTCGGCCCTCCGGGCACCGGCAAAACCATGCTGGCCAAGGCTGTGGCCGGCGAGGCCAACGTGCCCTTCTTCTCCATGTCCGGCTCGGAGTTCGTGGAGATGTTCGTGGGCATGGGCGCCAGCAAGGTCCGCGACCTGTTCAAGCAGGCCAAGGAGAAAGCCCCCTGCATCGTGTTCATCGACGAGATCGACGCCATCGGCCAGAAGCGCAGCGGCGGCCAGTACGGCGGCAACGACGAGCGGGAGCAGACGCTGAACCAGCTGCTCACCGAGATGGACGGCTTCGAGGGCAACACCGGCGTCATCATTCTGGCCGCCACCAACCGTCCCGAATCCCTTGATCCGGCCCTGACCCGACCCGGTCGTTTCGACCGCCGTGTACCCGTGGAGCTGCCCGACCTGCTGGGGCGTGAGGCCATTCTGAAGGTACACGCCAAAAAAATCAAGATCGCCGAGGACGTGGACTTCAACAAGATCGCCCGTATGGCCTCCGGTGCCTCCGGCGCCGAGCTGGCCAACATCGTCAACGAGGCCGCCCTCCGCGCCGTCCGTGACGGACGCCGCTTTGCCACCCAGGCCGACCTGGAGGAGAGCATCGAGATAGTCATTGCCGGCTACCAGAAGAAGAACGCCATTATGACCGATCACGAGAAGCATATCGTGGCCTACCACGAGATCGGCCACGCGCTGGTGGCGGCCAAGCAGACCAATTCCGCCCCGGTGCAGAAGATCACCATCGTGCCCCGTACCTCCGGTGCTCTGGGCTATACCATGCAGGTGGAGGAGGGCAACCACTACCTGATGTCTCAGGAGGAAATGGAGAACAAGATCGCCACCCTCACCGGCGGCCGCGCCGCCGAGGAGACGGTGTTCGGCACCATCACCACCGGTGCCAGCAACGACATCGAGCAGGCCACCAAGCTGGCCCGCGCCATGATCACCCGCTACGGCATGAGCAGGGACTTCGATATGGTGGCCATGGAGACGGTGCAGAACCAATATCTGGGCGGTGACACGTCTCTGGCCTGCTCCGCCGAGACCCAGGCGAAGATCGACCAACAGGTGGTGGCACTGGTGAAGCAGCAGCACGAGAAGGCGCTGAAGCTCCTCACCGACAACCGCGCCAAGCTGGACGAGCTGGCCGCCTTCCTGTACGAGAAGGAGACCATTACCGGCGAGGAGTTCATGGCGATCCTGAACAAAAAATAAGCGAAACGCCCCCGGCGTCACCGGGGGCGTCCATCGGAGGAATACCGCATGAAGTTCATCACGACACTGGCCGTCACCTTCTTCGCCGGTATGGGCGCAGGACTGGGCACCGGCTTTGCGGGCATGAGCGCCGCGGCGGTCATCAGTCCCATGCTCATCACATTTCTGGGCATGGACCCCTACATGGCGGTAGGCATCGCTCTGGCCTCCGACGTGCTGGCCAGCGCCGTCTCCGCCTACACCTACCGCAAAAACAAGAACCTGGATATCCGGAACGGCATCATTATGATGGTCACCGTGCTTCTGTTCACCGTGGCAGGCAGCTACATCGCCAGCCTGGTGCCCTCCCGCACCATGGGAAGCTTCTCCGTGATCATGACGTTCCTGCTGGGCGTCAAGTTCATCGTCCGTCCCGTTATGACCACCAAGGAGGCCATGCTGGGTGTCTCCGCCAAAAAGCGTGCCGTCCAGTCCGTGGTCTGCGGCATCGTCATCGGCTTCATCTGTGGCTTCGTGGGCGCGGGCGGCGGCATGATGATGCTGCTGATTTTGACCACGGTGCTGGGCTATGAGTTGAAAACCGCCGTGGGTACCAGCGTGTTCATCATGACCTTTACGGCGCTGACCGGCGCCATTTCCCACTTCACTATCGGCGGCGCACCGGACTGGACCGTGCTGGCGCTGTGCGTGGTGTTCACCCTGATCTGGGCCTGCATCGCCGCAGTATTTGCCAACAAGGCCGAACCTAAAACGCTGAACCGCGCTACCGGCGTGGTGCTGGTGATCCTCGGCGCCGCCATCATGACCTTCAACCTGCTGAAATAATATATAAAGCAGCACCCTGGTTGGGGTGCTGCTTTTTCATTCATATATCGCTGCATTACATACATATCCATCATTTTCCAAAATCACTAATGTATACTCATGGCGCTTCCCATCCAAAAAGCTCGTCGCTTCCACAGAAAACGTTGCAGATGGATAATCATACGCTGCCTCATTGTCCATAGCAGCTGTATATATTTTCCCAATTTCTGTTTCAAACTCCCGATGTTCCATTCCTACTTTTGCATTATTAAATATAATTGCATTGTCTTGATTCGAGACAACTCCACATATCCTATCGCCGCTTTCTGTTGTCCCATCAAAGGACGAAATATCTGTCGGAGCAAAGAGGAAACTATACGGACACCCGCTTTTCTCCGTGTAGAACATATAGTGTCCTCCACTAAAACTGTCAACTATGTAATCCGTACCATACCAGTTCTCTATGTCTGCCACAGTAAAACCAATATGGTCGAGCATCGTCTCTGGCAAAGCAGTCTCCTGATGCGTAATGACCGTCTCCCTCTCCTTGCTATCCGGCGCAGTACTCAGCACCCGAAACACCCACAATACTGCCAACACAGCCAACACGATGCACAGGAACTTTTTAAAAGGAAACGGATGTTCCTGTTGGTATTCGCGCACCATCCTCTCTGCCGATTCCTGCAGACTATCGGTCCCTTGGGCCATTCGTGAACGCGCGTACGCTGCTGCCTGTGCCTTTCGTTTCTGCTCTTTTCGTTCTTTCCTCTGCCTCTCACGTTCCCAATACGCACGGTCGGCTTCTTTACGTTGCTGCTCCGCTACTTCGCGCCTTTGCGCATCCACTTCACGCTGTAGTTCATATTGCAGCCTTTGGTTTAGATTCTCTCTGTCGCGGCAGAGTCCCTTCCTCTCCATCATCCGTCTTTCGCGATCTTTTTCCAACGCAGCAATTTTGCTTTTCTGCGTATCAATATCCCTCTGGCGAGATTTTATGATACTTTCCGATTTACAATTTCGTAAATCTCGTGTACGCTGGTCTATCACGTCCTGGCAACGCTTTTCTTCTGCAAAAATACGCTCTATCGCCTCATCTACGCTACTTATATCTCTGTCTTTCCTCTCCAACTCACGGCGATAACGATCGGCTTCCATAGTATTATCCCCTTTCACCTATTAACCTCGCCAATTCGCAACCGGATATACGGAGTATTTTGCGTTAAATGCTTCAAGCAATCGATGTTCCGCTGCTTTACAGTCTTCAATTTCCTCCCACTCACAAACCAATTCTCTAAAGCCTTCTATTTGGAAAATAGCACGTCCTCCACGATGGTCATTGCCCCCACCAAATCCATATAAAAGGTATTGCCGTATACGCTGGCGCAGCCCCCTCCTCCCTCCAGCTTTTCCAACATACAACAATTTCGAATACCCTGATTGTTTATACTTGTCCGTCAATGCCCCCACATCGTAAGTATCCGCAGCTGGATGTCCCTCAATTCTTTCAACAAAACGAAGCTCCATCTCCGCAGGCAAAATGATTTTGTAAATCCCATGGGTTTCTGGCACATTTTTCCCACACTCATTCCAATGATCCCATAAGTTTCCTAATGTTTCGCAGCCGTTCATGTCCCCACTCCTCTCTTTAGAATTATAGCAGTCTTTTTCGTGCTTGTATAGTGTAGCATAATCGGTCCGCTGTCCCGAAAGACGGACAGCTTATCTTTTTATCAAAAAAAGTTCCCATTCCAATGGAATGGGAACTTCCTCTTTTAGTTATTCTGCTCATACAGCACGGCCAGACCCCGCAGAATGAGGTCTGCGGCCATGTGCATCTCATGCCGGCAGGCCGGCGCGATCACCGGCGCGATGCCGCCGGTGGCCACCACCGTGGCCTTTCGGCCAAGCTCGGCCTCCATCCGGTCGATCAGTCCGTCCAGCAGCAGTGCCGAGCCCAGCACGCAGCCGCTCTGCATACACGTCAGCGTATCGTCGCCGATGGCTCTATCCGGCACCGCCAGCGGGATGTCCGGCAGCAGCGCCGTGCCGCCCGCCAGGGACGACAGCGCCAGGTTTGCCCCTGGCAGGATGGCTCCGCCCCGGAACGCTCCCTGCTCATCCAGCACCGTCACCGTGGTGGCGGTACCCATGTCGACCAGCAGCAGTGGCGGCTGATACAGATCCAGCGCGCCCACGGCGGCGGTCAGCAGGTCCGCGCCCAGCGTCTCCGGCCGCTTGATACGCACAGGTACGCGGCAGCGGACGTTTCCGCCCACCACCAACGGCTCTTTTCCGGTCAGCAGCCGCGCCGCGCCCTGCAGGGCCCGGGTCACCGGCGGCACCACCGAGGAGATGATGACCTGCTCCACCTCCTGCCTGTCCACCTCCGCCAACTCCAACAGCTGGCTCAGTGCCACGGCGTAATCGCCCACGGCGTTGTCCCGCCGCGTGGCGATGCGGAAGCTGCGGCGCACCTCGCGCCCCTCCATCAATCCCACGACCACATGGGTATTTCCCACGTCCAAAGCCAGCAGCATACGCGCGCCTCCCGTCTTATGCGTTGGTCTTGCGGGCAGCCAGCTTGCCCCGGCTGTACATGACCGCCTTGGCAATAGCCGCGCCGGTGATCAGGCACACCACGCCCTCCACCAGTCCGTTGACGCCCACGAAGGCGATGACGAACAGGAACGCGTTGGCGCTGCCGAGGGCGGCCACAAAGCCCTGGATATACTCTGTGTTGTAGAAGCACAGACACAGCGTGGTCATAAACAGCACCGTGTTGCACAGCGCGCCGATCAGGCCCGCCGCGCCGAAGGACCACAGGTTCGTCTTGTCCAGCTTGTTCAGGCCCTTGAAGGCCACGCCGCACAGCCAGCCCGCCAGAATACGGGTGGGCACGCACACCAGGAACGTGTAGATGGGGTTGATACCCAGCAGCACCGCGCCGAACTGGCTCCTGCCGAAGCATTCCCAGAAGCTGATGCAGCCGAACACGCCGCCCAGAATGGCGCCGCTGGCCGGCCCCATGACAATGGCGCCCACGATGACCGGCACCATCAGCAGCGTGATCTCCAGCCCCGGCATCTTGATCATGCCCAGACCCGTGACCTCCAGCAGCAGCATGATCGCCACCAGCACGGAAATGCGTACCAGGTCCTGCACGGTGTATTTCCCGCGCTTCGTTTCGTTATTCATAGTTTTACCTCCTGCTGCCGCCTCCGTCCAGCAGAGTGCGGCGCTCGCACGTATGATACCACATTTTCGCGTTTTTGCAATAGCTGATTTCAAAAAAGTACCCCCGGCGAAGCCAGGGGTACTTGTCGTATGCTGCACGCTCGGTCCGGCGAAGCCGGGGTACTGGCTGTGCACCGCCGTATAGGCCGGTCAGCGCTTCCTTCTCCGCATCCAGGCCATGCCGCCCACGGACGCCAGCGCCATGCTCACGTAGGCCCCGATGCCCGCGTCGAACGTGGTGGGGCTGTCCACCCCGCCGATGGTGAAGTTCATCGTCACGTTGCCCGCGTCGGACAGAATGGTCACCGTGTGCCTGCCGTCCTTCAGCGTCCGCAGATACACCGCCTTCAGATAGACCTCGATGCCGCCGTTGTCCTCGGCGACGTAGTTGGCCGCGGCGATGGTCCTGCCGTCCACCTGCACGCCCTTAAAGCCGCTGAACGCCGCCGTGCTGCGGAACGTCAGCCCGTAGATGCCGGAGGTGTAATCCGTGGCGCTCTTGGCGGCATCAGCCGTCTTCACCGCGGAAATTCCGGGCGTGGACGCGCCGCCGTAGTAGTACCCGCCGCCGGAGCTGCTCTGCGCCGCCGTGCTGATCACAAACGGCGAGAAGTCGCTCACTTCAAATTTGATGCCGTACTCGGTGTATTCACCCTTGAATTCCTCGCGGAGTTCGTGGTTGTTGTTGTAGTAGTGCTTGATCGTCGGATACTCACCACGGGCCTTTCGCGCCGCACCGTCAGCAGTCGTCATACCGAAATAGGCGTAGGGAACATAGACGACATATTTTCCGTTCTCGCGCCCCTGTCCACCAATAAGCGTAAATTGGAAGTACTGCTTGTCCTTGCCCTCTCCCCGCTGGGGGTAGCGGTCGCACTTGAACTTCTCGCCGTCTTTTCCGATGATATAGGGCTTCTCAGCATTTTTTTCACTTCTCTCCGCATCCGTTATGGTAGTCTGCACAAAGGAATCGTTCCGCCCACAGACATAGGTATAGCCCAGCACCTCATACGTGCCGTCATCATTTTTCTTCAGCCATTCTGCCGCCATGTGGCGGTATCCCAGCATGGACGTATAGCCCACCGTAACGCCGCCGATATCCTGATAGGCTACTTCCACATAACGCATTTGCAGATCTCGTTCACCTTTTTGGGGATTATATTCCCTCACCGTGTTCGAGTCAATCGTACGGAACAGGATATTAAAACTGCTCAGTATCTCGCCTTCAAGTGCAGAAGAGTTGCCAGTCACCGACATGACACGGTAATGCGTTACACCCTGTAAACTTGCGTCTGGCTTTAAGGTAATACCCTTTTCCAATTCCTGATAGTTGGGTAACTGTGCGCTATTGCTGTCAAATGAGGTGTAGAAGTGTCCCCCATCGTATGTTACATTCACACCGCCGGTCGGCGTGTCCATGTCACTCTGCACCGGAACGGAAATTGGCTTATTTCCCGTACCAAGGCCGGACAGCTTTGCACCATCCTCCACGCTCACAGAAAACCTCTCCCGCTTGATGTTTCCGGCCACATCCTTCCACACCAGCTCATACTGCGCCCGGCTCACATGGCCGTCCAATGCGATCAAAGAGACCACGCACTTGCTATCGCCATTTGTATTTTTGTTCTCGGAAATGGCGTCCCTGTTACCATTCAAGACCTTACACTCGTCAAGTACCAGAGTATAACCCGACGGTGCCGTTATGGTGACCTTGCCCAGATGAACATTCTGACTGGCGTTCAAACTCTCCTTCACGGTCTTATCGTCAATCGGTCTTACGATCAGCACTCCCGACTCCAGCGCGATACATTCCCAAGAATTCTCATACTGTGTATCAAGCTTTGCTCCGCTTATCAGCCGCGAAACTTCCACATCATTGATAGGCTGGCTGATCGTCTCATAGTGGAAATAGTTTTCCTTCTCTATGACGATCTCGGCGCGTATAGCCAGCTTTTTAATTGGCGTATTTTGACCCGCTTCTTCACTTTCAGCGCCCGCAGCCCATACCACGAAAGACCGCATACCGTTGAAATTAGGTGTCGCTGTAACACTCAATACATCGCCCGACTGGTTTACGGCTGCCATCACACCGCCAAAGGCCTGTTCGTTACTTGCCCCATTAAATTTCATATTACCGTTTATGAATTGATATGCCGTTTGATCGTTATTCCCGTTAAATTTTGCAATACGCGCTGCATTTTCGGGCTTCACAAAATGAAGCGTATACCCCACGTTTCCGTTCTTCACGTCCTTCGCCGCCGCCAGCCAGTGCTCCTCGGAGCCCTTCAGCACCGTGACCGTCAGCACACCATCTGCATACGTATATTCGTAGTCCTTTCCCCTTTCAAGGTCCTTTGGGAACGTAATATAAAAGTCCCCTGCATTCCCCTCGCTTCGCAGCACAGGCGCCGTATAACCTGCGTCCTTCAACGCCTTGTCAATATCCACCTGTCCACCACTCGGCGTGTCCGGGCCATTTTTAATTCGCTCCTCGTAGGATCGCATCATCTCGCTGAAATACAGCAAATGCATACCATCCGAAATTTTCAGTACATCAAGTGCGGTTTTGGCCTCCTCCGTAAGAGCAGTATACGCTTGTAGCGCGGTCTCCGCAACAGAAATAGACTCCGCTGTGAAACCTCCATTCTGCCCGAAAGTTGTTCCTTTAATAGACGGGAACATACCGCCATTTACCTGGTCAAATACAATGTAAGTCTTGATAAAGTTATTTGCAGCATCATTCCCAACATCTGAATAATTTGTACTTGTTCCGGTATTTCCGGTGGGCGCAGGAGGTCCCCCCTCTGCCCACACATTCACACACAGCCCCAGCGCCATCACCAGCGCCAGCAGCAAACTGACCAGTTTTTTCATCATACGTTTCTCTCCTTTTCCGCCAAGAGAGTTCGTTTCAGCCCGCTGAAACGTTGAAAGGGAGTATACTCCCTTGGCGGCACATAATTACTCCTTCTTTATACCACTTTGCCGTCTTTGAAACAATATGCAGGGAGGGAACGGTATATTTTTCGGCATTAAATGCAAAAACAGCCGGGCTTTTTGTGCAAAAGTCCGGCTGTTTTCGGTTATTCCGCCATGGGCTGTACGCCGCCCGTGGGCAGTATGGGCCGGCTGATGGGAACGCTCCCCAGCATCAGCTGGTACTCGCCGTCCAGCATCAGCTGCACCTGCGTCACATCCTCCAGTGAGCACAGCGAGTCCACCAGCCCCTGTATCATGCGGTTCTGCGCCTCCGCGTCCTCCGGCAGCAGCGCCGCCACGCTCCCCGGCAGGTTCAGGTAGCATATCCCCTCCTCCGTGCTGGCGTTCAGGGCCGTAAAGCCCTCCGGCAGCAGCGGGTACAGGTCCGCGTAGCTGTCCAGCGGCCGTTCCGTCAGTGCCTTCACCACCGCCTGGGCCACCGTCTCCCCCTCGTACACCGTCAGCCGGCGCTCCTCGCCCACCAGCGTACCGCCGCCGTCCGGGAAGTACAGCTGCACCTTCACCGTCCGCACCACATCGTCCGGGCTGGTCAGCAGCACCTCCTCTGAGGTGTACACCTCGCTGGTCCGGTCCGCAGGCAGCTCGCCCGCCACCGTCAGCCGCACGGCGTAAATGCCGTCCAGCTGCATCAGCGACAGCGTGATGCAGTAGTCCGCGATGGTCCGGTCAATACCGATCAGCTGGTCGTATTCGCTGCTCATGTCCACCGACACCGTTCCGCCGGTGACGGTACAGCTCAGCAGCTGCGTCCCCACGGGTATGGGCGCGATGAATCCCTCCGCCGTGCAGCCGCCCAGCAGCAGCTCCATGATGTACTGCGCCTGCTGCTGGCGTCCCCGGTCCCCGGCGGTGATGTCCGCCCAGGGGATGGCGATGCCCTGCACGGCGTCGCCGCCGCCGGCGGACTTGTTCTGCTCGCTCAGGTCCGCCGGGCAGTACAGCCGCAGGCTCCCGCCGTCCGCCGCCTGCTGCTCGCCGCAGGCGCACAGGCTCGCCGCCCGCGCCGCCGCCAGCAGCAGGGAAATGATACGCTTTTTCATGCCTCCTCCCCCCTTTCCGCCAGCGGCAGGGACACGGTGAACACCGTACCCACGCCGTTTGCGCCGTGGCCGGCGGAGATGGTGCCGCCCCGGTTCTCGATGGTGTCCTTCACGATGGACAGCCCCAGTCCCGTGCCGCCCACCTCCCGCGAGCGCATCTTGTCCACCCGGTAGAACCGGTCAAAAATATGCGGCAGATCCTCGTCCGGTATACCGATGCCGTTGTCGCTGACCGTCAGCACCACCTTGTCCCCATCCACATGGGCCTCCGCCCGGACGAATCCGTCCTCGGCGGCGGAGTACTTGATGGCGTTCTCCATCAGGTTGTACAGGATCTGATGTACATCGTCGTCGGTGGCCAGCGCCACGGCATCCTCGTCCGCCGCGCCGGATACGGTCACGCCCTTCTCTTGGGCCACCATGGTCAGCATACGCTCCACGCGCTCCAGCACCGGCCTCACCGCCACGGGATAGGGCTGCTGCACCACGCCGCTGTCCAGCCGCGTCAGCCGCAGCAGGTTCTCGGTAATGCGGCTCAGCCGTTCCGCCTCACGCCCGATGTCGGTGACGAACTCCTTTGTGGTCTCCTCGTCCATGTGATCCGTCTGCAGGATGGAGTCCGTAAGCAGCCGTATGCCCGCCAACGGCGTTTTCAGCTCGTGGCTGGCGTCGGAGACGAACCGCCGCCGGGCGTTCTCCGTGGTCTGCAATCGGTCGGTCAGGCTGTTGAATTCCGCCGCGATCTGGGCAATCTCGTCGGTGCCGCTGGCGTCAGCCCGGTGGCTGTACGCGCCCTCACGCACCTTGCGGATGGCCTGCAAAAGCCCGCTGATCTGCCGGGTCAGCATCTGGCTGAGCACGATGCTCAGCCCCGCCACCAGCAGGGCGATCAGCAGCGAGATAATGAGCAGGTTGTGCCGGAACGCCTCCAGCAGCTCCGACTGCTCCGTGTCGTAGTCATAGGCGTACACCGCGCCCACGATCTGGTTGTGATACACCACAGGCGTGGCCACGCGGCTCAAAAACGCCGTGCCGTCGTAGCTGCAATAGCTGGCGTCCTGCCCCCGCAGGGCCACCGCCACCACGGAGTACAGCGCGTATTCGCCCACGGCGTTGCTGCCCTGCCGGGTGTCGTACAGCACCAGCCCCGCGCTGTTGGTCACCATGATACGGGCCGCGCCGGACTCGTCCAGGCCCTCCAGCGCCGCCTGCACGTTCTCCACCGTCAGCTTCTCCAAGCCTATCATCGCCGACTCGATGACCTTCGCGGTGCTCTTCAGGTTGTTCTGATTGGAGGCCACCATCATGTTCTGGCTCACCAGCAGCGGATAGGAGTTCAGCAGGATCAGCACCGCCGCGATGACCAGGATATAGCTCAGGCTGAACTTCAGCTGCAAGGTCGCCTTGCCCCGCAGCTTGCGTATACCAAGGCCCAGGCGCTGCCGCATAGTCTGCGCCTGCGGGGTCTGGTCCGTATTTGCTGCCGCCGTGTCACACGGTGGGCTGTTCTTCTCCCTTAAAATAGTAACCAACTCCCCACTTCGTCATAATGTATACCGGGTTGGCGGGGTCCGGCTCCAGCTTTTCCCGCAGCCGTCGGATGTGCACGTCCACCGTCCGGTAATCTCCGGCGTAGGAATACCCCCACACCAGGTCCATCAGGCTCTCCCGGCTGTACACCCGCCGGGGGTTTTTCATCAGCAGCTCGATCAGGTCATACTCCTTTGCGGTCAGGTCGATGGTCTTTCCGTCCCGCAGGGCCACCCGCTGCTCCGTGTCCAGGCTCAGGTCGCCCACGGTCAGCAGCGGCGTGCGCTGGCGGCTCTGGGCCGCCTGGTTCCCGTTCATGGACCGCCGCAGCAGTGCCCGGATGCGTGCCTTCAGCTCCAGAATGTTAAAGGGCTTCGTCACATAGTCGTCCGCGCCGCAGGCAAAGCCCATCAGCTTGTCGCTGTCCTCGCTGCGGGCGGTCAGCATGATGACGGGCACATCGGAAAACTCCCGTATCTTCATGCAGGCGTCGCTGCCGGACAGGCCGGGCATCATCACGTCCATGACGATCAGGTCGAAGTTCTCCTTCTTCTCCAGCTCCACGGCGGCCGCGCCGTCATAGGCGGTCATCACCTCATACCCCTCGTTCTCCAGATTGAACTTCATGCCCTTCACCAGCAGCTTCTCGTCGTCTACCACCAATATCTTCATTCCTGCGTATCCTCCGTTATGATGTGATCTTGTATGCTCTCCACGATGGCCTGTCCGATTCCCTCCACCCGCGTCAGGTCCTCCGCGCCGGTATAGGGTCCGTTGGCCTCCCGTTCGTCCACGATCCGCTGGGCCAGCACCGGGCCGATCCCCGGCAGGCCGTCCAGCTCCTCCGCGCTGGCGGTGTTGATGTTCACCTTCAGCAGCGCGGGCGCAGCCTCCTCCGGCGGCACGGCGCTGATGTCATAGCCGCCCCGCACCTGCCGCGGCGTCAGCAGCCACGTCAGTGCCATCGCCAGGACGAACAGCACCGTCAGCCCCAGCAGGAACACGTCCGTCTTTGTCAATTTTATCCGCTTTCCCACAGTTGACTACCCCGCCTCTTTTGCTTATAATAGGTCATGGACATACCGGCCCCATGCTCCGGACGGGGCCGTCCCCCTATATTATAGCATACATGGAGAAAAAGTCACATGAAAATCCGTCGTTTTATTGCTGCTTTTTTATCCGCCCTGATTTTATGCGGAGTTCTGACCGTTCCCGCCGCCGCGCTGGAGGATCCGGCCATCCGTGCCAAGGCCGCGCTGCTGGTGGAGGCCGAGACCGGCACGATACTCTATGACAAAAATATCCACGATGAGCTGTCCATTGCCAGCACCACCAAGATCATGTCCGCCCTGCTGATCTTCGAGGCCATCGACCGGGGCGAGCTGCGGCTGGACCAGCAGGTCACCGCCACTGCCACCGCCCTGCGCGGCCTGCCGGAGGACGGCAGCACCGCCGACATCGTGGAAGGTGAAACGCTGACGGTGGAGCAGCTGCTGTACTGTATGCTGGTCATCTCCGCCAACGAGACGTGCAACATCCTGGGCGAGACGCTGTGCGGCAGCGTAGACGCCTTTGTGGCGCGCATGAACCAGCGCGCCCAGGAGCTGGGGTGCAAAAACACCCACTTTGCCAACACCACCGGCCTGACCCAGTCCGGCCACTACTCCTCCGCCTACGATCTGTATCTCATCACCCGCGAGGCCATGAAGCACGAGGACTTTATGACCATGGTGAACACCAAGTCCTATGAGATACCGCCCACCAACAAGACCGAGGAGGAGCGCGTGCTCCACAGCACCAACGCCCTGATCTCCAACTGGCGTCTGGCGGGCTATCTGTACTCCGGCGCCCAGGGCATTAAGACCGGCAGCACCGATGCCGCCGGCCAGTGCCTTGTCTCCTCCGCTGTCCGCGGCAGCCGCACGCTCATCAGCGTGGTGCTGGGCGCGGAGAAGGTCGAAAAGGAGAACGGCTCCGGCTACATCGTAGAGAGCTTTACCGAGACGGCCCGTCTGTTCGACTGGGGCTTTGACAACTTTGCCCCCCAGCAGGTGCTGGATGAGAATGAGCTGATCCAGGAGGTCCCCGTGGCCCTGAGCAAGCAGGTCTCCACCGTAGCCGTCCACCCGGCGGAGAGCGCCGACGCCATGCTGCCCAAGGATCTGGACGTCAGTGCCCTGACCCGCACCGTCACGCTGGATAACGAGACGGCGCTGGCCCCCATCGCCGCCGGCGACCGCCTGGGCGAGATCACCGTCAGCTACGGTGACACGACCTACGTCACCGTACCCCTGCTGGCCGTGGCCGACGTGTCCGCCAGCCGCTTCCTGTCCCTGCACCACGCCATCGGCGAATTCTTCTCCCAGCGCTCCGCCCGCATCGCCGTTCTGGCGCTGGTGGTGCTGGTCGCCGCCCTGGTTCTGTGGTTCCGGTTCTACGGCCGCAACCGCCGCTACGGCAAGCCCGGCAGCAAGCAGTACCGCCACCACTCCTACCGCGGCCGCCGTCACTGATATGGCGCCTATCCGTATACTCTACGAGGACCCGTATCTGGTCCTCTGCGTCAAGCCCGTGGGCGTCCTGTCGGAGGACAGTCCCTCCGGTGCCTGTATGCCCGGCCTGCTGCGCGAGCACTACCGCGCCCTGGGGCAGAACGACTATATCGCCACCGTCCACCGGCTGGACCGGCTGGTGGGCGGCGTTATGCTGTTCTCCCGCCGCCGGGACGTCACCGGAAAGCTCACCGCCGCCGTGGCAGAGCACCGCGTCGCCAAGGAATACCTGGCCGTTCTCCGGGGCACGCCGGCACAGGACGAAGCCACCCTCACCGACCTGCTGTTCCGCGACGCCGCCCACAACAAAAGCTATGTGGTCAAGCGTATGCGGAAGGGCGTCCGCCAGGCGTCCCTCAGTTACACCGTTCAGGGCAAAGCGGACGGCCTGACGCTGGTGCGCGTGCAGCTGCACACCGGCCGCACCCACCAGATCCGGGTGCAGTTCTCCTCCCGCGGCCTCCCCCTGATGGGGGATATCCGCTATGGCAGCAAGGCCGACTGCTCCCCTGCCCTGTGGTCCACGCGGCTGGCGCTGACACACCCCGTCACCGGCAAGCCCATCGACGTTGCCTGTCCCCCGCCGGATGCCTGGCCCTGGAATTTGTTTGCATGAAAAAAGACCGCCTCCGGCGGTCTTTTTCATGCAAACGCACGGGAAAATAAAAGCGGTCCGTTGCTCATACATGAAGCTCTATGCCAGTAAATGCCCGATCCCCACAAACAGACACCCCAGTCCAAAGAAAAACGTCAGGATGGCTGTGGCGTACAGCCAGAACCGCCCCGCCCCCAGCCTGGGATAGTCCAAAAACGGATAGGGGTACAGCTGGCCGGTGCGTCCGATAGGCTTGCCGGTCCCGGCCCGCAGCATGGCAAAGGCAAAATACGCCAGCGGCAGCACCAGCCACCAGACGGCGTGCCCCACCGTCAACCCTGCCTTATCCTGCCACAGCAGCCATTGCAGCACCGTCAGCCCCGGCGTAATAAAGTGTACGCAGACATTCCCAAAGGAAAAGCGCCCCTTCAGCCAGCTCTCATCGTCCCGCCGGTGGGCGGTCGGCAGCAGCACAAAGGCGTAGATCAGGTGCGTCACATAGATGCACAGCGTCATACTCAGCGCCACGCCCGGGGAACTGAGCCACCGGAACGCGCCGCAATGGGGGTCATGCCCGCTGGCGCCCAGCACCAGCTCATAGAGCAGTATCAGCAGATTGCTCAGGTGTGTGTAGTACACGAAAAAACCGGCGCGGATACAGTGCTTCTCCGGCAGCCACGCCTTTTTGTACAGTCCGATGGCTGTGACCAGCACGATCACCAGCGCCGACAGCCGCAGCATGGTCATCCCTCCCGCAGCGCCTTCAGCAGTGCGATCTCCCGGGCGTAGCCCGGCAGCTCATTGGGCGTCTCCAGCACAAAGGGCAGCCCCTGCAATGCGGGATGCCGCACCACCCGGCCCAGCGCCTCCGCACCCAGGCATCCCTCGCCGATGCGGGCATGGCGATCCTTGTGGGCGCCCCGTGGGTTCAGACTGTCGTTGATGTGCACTGCCTTCAGTCTCTCCAGACCGATGACCCGGTCGAACTCCGCCAGCACCCCGTCCAAGTCGTCCGCGATGTCGTACCCCGCGTCGGACACATGGCAGGTGTCCAGACACACCCCCAGCTTGTCCGACAGCTCCACCCGGTCGATGATCTCCCGCAGCTCCTCGAACCGGCTGCCCACCTCACTGCCCTTGCCGGACATGGTCTCCAGCAGGACGGTGGTGCGGAGGCCCGGCGTCAGGATGGCGTTCAGCGTCTCCGCGATCTGGGCAATACCCGTCTCCATACCCTGCCCGGTGTGGCTGCCGGGATGGAAGTTGTACACGTTCCCCGGCAGGTGCTCCATCCGCTTCAGGTCGTCCGCAAGCGTCATGCGGGCAAACTCCCGGGTGTGCTCGTCCTTGGAGCAGGGATTGATGGTATACGGCGCGTGGGCCACCAGCGTGCCGAATTCGTTTTCCGCCGCCAGCGCCAGAAACGCCGCCACATCCGCCGGGTCGATGGCCTTGGCCTTGCTGCCCCGGGGATTGCGGGTGAAAAATTGAAACGTGTTTGCCCCGATGGACAGGGCCGTCCTGCCCATGGCCAAAAAGCCGTCTGAGGCGGACAGATGACACCCGATATAGAACATGGCCTTCACTCCCTTCACAGCCGCAGGGTGGACACATCAGCCCTGCCGTTTTCGATGGTCAGCACGCCGCAGGTAGGATGCAGTGGATCCCCTGCCGCGCCGGGGTTCAGCGTCAGCAGTGAGCCGTCGTTGTCCACCAGCGGCACATGGGTATGTCCGAACAGCAGCACCTGTGCACCGTACTCCTTCGCCGCGTACATGGCGGCCATAGGCGAACGCTTCACGTTCCGCGTGTGCCCGTGCAGCGCAAAGATCCGCACGCCGCCGATCTCCAGCAGCCGTTCCGGCTGGTCGCAGCTGCCCCAATCACAGTTGCCCGGCACGCCCTCCATGGGCAGCGCCGGGAACCGCGCCCACAGGGCCGTCAGGTCCCGCTGGCAGTCCCCCAGGTGCAGCACCCGGTCCGGCGCTGTCAGCTCCACCGCGCGGGCCATATTATCCACATTCCCATGGGAATCGGAAAGTACCAGAATTCTCATAATTGCCTCACAAATGTATCCTGTTTGTGACGTATTATACCACGTCCACCTTGCAAACTCAACGCTTTTGCGGTATCATAAAAGCAACAAAAGTTCGGAGGTGCTCAATATGGTGGGCGGCGTGATGGAGCTGGATCTCCACGGCATGAATACGTACCAGGCGCAGATCGCCATCGACGCGGCGCTGCGCCGCTGCGGCGGCGGTGTCTACCGCCTGCGCCTCATCCACGGCTACCGGGGCGGCACCGCCATCCGGGATATGCTGTGGACGGTGTACAACAAGCGCAGTCAAGTGAAACGCCTTGTCAGTATCAGTGAGGGCGTCACCGAGCTGGTCCTGCGCGAGTATTAAGGAGGGACCCCCATGAAGCTGGCACAAATTCAAATGCACGTCACCGCCGACAAAGCCGCCAACCTCCGCCGCGCGGAAGACCTGCTGCGCTCCGTCCGCGGCGCCGACATGGCCATCCTGCCGGAGATGTTCTGCTGCCCCTACGACAACGCCTGCTTCCGCGCCTACGGCGAGCCTGAGGGCGGTCCGGCGTATCAGATGCTTTCCCGCGCCGCGCGGGAGCTAAGGCTCTGGCTGGTAGGCGGTTCCCTCCCCGAGCTGGACGGTGACAAGATCTATAACACCGCCTACGTTTTCGACCCCACAGGCACCTGCGTAACCCGCCACCGGAAAATGCACCTGTTCGACATCGACGTGCAGGGCGGCCAGTCCTTCCGCGAGTCCGCCACCCTGTCGCCGGGGAACGACATCACCCTCTTCGACACACCCTATGGCAGAATAGGCCTGTGCATCTGCTTCGACCTCCGGTTCGAGGAGCTGTGCCGCCTCATGGCTCTGGAGGGTGCCCGGGTCTTGCTGGCCCCGGCGGCCTTCAACATGACCACCGGCCCCGCCCACTGGGAACTGCTCCTGCGTCAGCGTGCGGTAGATAACCAGTGCTTCACCGTGGGTGCCGCCCCCGCCCGGGACGAGGCCGCCTCCTATGTGGCCTGGGGCCACTCTCTGGTCTGCGATCCCTGGGGCACGGTGCTGCATGAATGCGGCAGCGGCGAGGAAACCGCCGTCGTCGACCTGGATCTCTCCCGGGTGGATGCTGTCCGGCAGCAGCTGCCCATCCTCTCCGCCCGCCGGACGGATATATACGATATCCGCCGGAGGTAGGTCTGCTATCGATTTCTCAGATAGCCAGATGGCGCAATTTTTTAAAATACTCGTTGACAAAAGTTTCCTTTTACGATACCATACGATTTGTGGATGCCCGCGCTGTCCTCGCAGCGCGGACATTTTCTGCGCCGCAGGCGCTGTTTGGATAGAAAGAAAGGATACCAGCTATGAAAAACCTCAACGAAAAGCGGCCCAGTGGGCTGGCGCTGCTCCCCTTCGCGATGTTCATCGTCATCTACATGGGCGCCGGTATTTACTACCAGGTAAAGGGTATGGAGATGGCCTTTTACCAGTTCCCCTCCGTCACCGCCATGTTCCTGGCGGTGCTGGTGGCCTTTATCATGTTCAAGGGCACCATTAACGAGAAGTTCGACACCTTTGCCAAGGGTGCCGCCAACGTGGACATCCTCACCATGCTGATGATCTACATTCTGGCCGGCGCCTTCGCCAACGTGGCGGCGGTCATGGGCGGCCGCGAATCCACGGTAAATCTGGGTCTGTCCCTGGTACCGGTGGAGTTCCTGGCCGCCGGTCTGTTCGTCATCTCCGCCTTTATGGGCACCGCCACCGGCTCCTCCATGGGTACCGTCACCGCCGTGATCCCCATCGCCGTGGGTATTGCGGAAAAAGGCGGCCTGTCTCTCACCGTGGTCATCGGTGCCGTGGTGGGCGGCGCCATGTTCGGCGACAACCTCTCCATGATCTCCGACACCACCATCGCCGCCACCCGCAGCCAGCGCTGCGAAATGCGCGACAAGTTCCGTGTCAACTTCCTCATCGCCCTGCCGGCGGCGCTGATCACCCTGGTCCTTCTGCTGATCTTCGGCCGTCCGGAGACGGTCATGCCCCTGGAGGCCCTGCCCTTCGATCTCATCAAGGTCCTGCCCTACGTGCTGGTGCTGGTCCTGGCCCTGTGCGGGCTCAACGTGTTCCTGGCCCTGACCGTGGGTATCTTCTCCGCCGGTCTGGTGGGCATCTGCTGCGGTGATCTGACCATTGCCGCCTTCGCCCAGAGCGTGTGGGACGGCTTCACCGGCATGAACGAGGTATTCTTCCTGACGCTGCTGTGCGGCGGTATGTCGGAACTCATCGCCAAAAACGGCGGCATCGCCTGGATCATTCAAAAGCTGCGGAAGGTCATGAAAGGCAACAAGTCCGCTCAGGTTGGCATCGCCGCCATGGTCTCCCTGTGCGACTGCGCCACCGCCAACAACACCGTGGCCATCATCGTGGCCGGCGACATGGCCCGTGACGTGTCCCATGAATACAAGGTGGATCCCCGCCGCACCGCCTCCCTGCTGGATATCTTCTCCTGCGTGTTCCAGGGCATCATCCCCTACGGCGCGCAGCTGCTGAGCGCCGCCGCCCTGGCCAACGCCACCGTGACCTCCGACGCCCTGCACACCAGCCCCGCCGCCATCGTGGGCGGTATGTGGTACTGCTGGATCCTGGCCGCCGTGGGCCTGCTGTCCATCTTCGTTCCTTTTGCCGACGGTGTCTGCCGGAAAGACCCGTGGAACTGGGAGTACGGCTGCGCCCAGTCCGCCGTGGCCGCCAAAAAGGCCCTGCTGGAAAAGGAAGCGGAGGATGTCTCCGCCCAATAACGCTCCCTGTCTTTGCCGCCGCGGCACACCCCCCTGGCCGCGGCGGCACTTTTTTGTCAAAATATACGGTACCTCCCACCCGCCCGGAGAAATTTCCTTCTGCGATATTCACAAATTGTGGTTGCAATTTTTGTGCAAATAGTGTAGTATAATTCGCAAGAAATCCGCATGGAACACAAGGAAACGGAGGAAAATGCAATGAAGAAATATACAGACATGAGCCTTCAGGAGCGTCAGGCGGAGTACGCCGCGGTGAAGGCGAAGTTCGAGCAGCTCAAGAGCATGGGTCTTAGCCTGAATATGGCGCGGGGCAAGCCGAGCAAGGTGCAGCTGGATCTGGTCACACCCATTTTCAGCCTGCTGACCAAGCCGGAGGACTTTGTCTCCGACGGCATCGACGTCCGCAACTACGGCGAGGTGGCGGGTATCCCCGCGGCCAGAAGGCTGTTTGCGGACATTCTGGGCTGCAAGCCCGAGCAGGTGTTCGTGGGCGGCAACGCCAGCCTGCAGCTGATGTACGACGCCGTATCCAAGGCTTTCACCAACGGTCTGCTCCACAGCGAAAAGCCCTGGTGCAAGCTGGACAAGGTCAAGTGGATCTGCCCGGTGCCCGGCTATGACCGCCACTTCAAGGTCACCGAGAGCTTCGGCGTAGAGATGATCTCCGTCCCCATGACCGCCGACGGCCCCGACATGGACCAGGTAGAGGCCCTCATCAAGGACCCCGCCGTCAAGGGTATGTGGAACGTTCCCAAGTACTCCAACCCCGAGGGCGTGATCTACTCCGCCGCGACCATCGACCGTCTGGCGAAGATGAAGCCCGCCGCCCCCGACTTTATGCTCATGTGGGACAACGCCTACTGCATCCACGAGTTCGACTGCGACTATGTGGAATTCCCCGACATCATCAGCCTGTGCGCGAAGTACGGCAATGCCGACATGGTCTACGAGTTCGCCTCCACCAGCAAGGTCACCTTCCCCGGTGCCGGCGTGGGCGTCATGGCATCCAGCGCCGACAACATCGCCTACTTCTCCAAGCTCATCAACATCCAGACCATCGGCTTCGACAAGATCAACCAGCTGCGCCACGTTCTGTTCCTGAAGGACAAGGCCCACACCCTGGCCCTGATGAAGCAGCACGCCGCCATCCTGGCCCCCAAATTCCACGCGGTGCTGGACGCTCTGGACAAGGAGATCGCCCCGCTGGGCATCGCCGACTACAAGCGCCCCGTTGGCGGCTACTTTATCAGCGTGGACGTCATGCCCGGCTGCGCCAAGCGCACCCTGGCCCTGTGCAAGGAGGCCGGCGTCACCATGACCGGTGCCGGTGCCACCTTCCCCTACGGCAAGGACCCCCAGGACAGCAACATCCGCATCGCCCCCTCCCTGCCGCCGGTGGCGGAGCTGGAGCAGGCCATCGCCGTGTTCTGCACCTGCCTGAAGCTGGCCGCCCTGGAAAAGCTGGGCGTGTGAGCTGCAAAACCTCCCGCCGCCCACATAAAACCATCCCCCCGGCGACGCTTCACACCCCCATATAAAATCCCCCCGGCGAAGCCGGGGGGATTTCTTTTTCTTACTTGTGCAGCAGCGGGCTCAGCGGTTTGTAGATCAGGAAGCACAGCGCCACGTCCAGCAATCCCTTGCACAGTGTGAACGGCACGTTGAACACCATCAGGCAGTTCAGCAGCGCGTTGGAGGTCGGCACCTGCGCCACCGTCCCGAGGATCTCCTGATACATCCCCACGATGGCCTCCAGCGGCAGGCCGTACAGCACCACATAGGCGGGATAGACGATGAAATAGTTGATGGGTATGCTGATGACCGCCATGGCGGCGGCCCCGGCCACGGAGCCCCACAGCGCCCCGCCCCGGTTCTTGTGCTTCTTGTAGACGATACCCGCAATAAACGCGAACACCGCGCCCAGCAGGAAATTGGACAGCTCGCCCACGCCGGCGCTGGAGCCGAAGGGCAGGTGCAGCAGGTTCTTCACCAGCTGGATGGCGACGCCGTAGACGGGGCCGAGGGAGAACGTCCCCAGCAGGGCGGGCAGGTCGGAGATGTCCAGCTTGATAAAGGCGGGCATGACGGGGATGGAGAACTCCACGAACTGGAGGACGGCGGCCACCGCCGCCAGCAGGGCGGCCACCGCGATACGATGGGTCTTTTGCTTCTGAGTCATAAAAAAACACTCCTTCTTGATGATAAACACCCGGAAAATTGCCTTCCAAGGTGTACGCATCAAAAAAGAGCATCGCAAAATGCCATACACGCCTTCTCTCATCCAGACTATACTGTCGGTACCGGAATTGCGCCGGTTCCTGCTGCCGCAGCAGCTCGCGGACTATACCGCCGGTGGGGACTTTCACCCCGCCCCGAAGACAAATATGCGGTTGTTTTCGACAAGTATAGTACCACGCCGCCCCGCGGATGTCAATACCGATTTCCGGCTTTACAGCGACGCGGTTTTCGTTTACAATATACCGTAAGAAAGGCGGTGAGACCCATGCCCGCACGGCAGATGACCGTATGCTTTTCCGGCTACCGTCCGGAGAAGCTCCCCTGGGGCTATGACGAATGCGACCCCCGCTGCGCCCAGCTGAAGCAGCG